>Ga0247727_10002171_pt1 | contig 45249 bp, 42 predicted proteins | sample WisWelCaveWW1625_FD_202498 | JGI IMG/M metagenome (GOLD analysis project Ga0247727, IMG submission 202498) | Biofilm microbial communities from Wishing Well Cave, Virginia, United States - WW16-25 | ecosystem: Environmental > Aquatic > Deep subsurface > Groundwater > Cave microbial mat | place...
CGCCGACTCGGCGAAGTGCTGCAGCGACATCGGATAGTCGTCCCACTTGACGTAGTCGCGCACCATCAGCGCGGCGTCCTGCACCGAGTGGTTCCACTCGGTCCCCGGCCGCCGCTTGTTCGCGTCCAGGCCGTTGCCGACGATCATGTAGACCGGCACGCGGTCGCACCAGGCGTTGTACAACGCCATCGAGGCGTGCTGCAGGCCCACCGTGCCGTGCGTCATCACCGCCATCGGCTTGCCGCTCGCCTTGGCGTAGCCGTGCGCCAGGCCGACCGCGGACTCCTCGTGCAGGCAGGTGAGCAGCTCGGGCCTGGTGTTGCCGCCGTAGTTGACCAGCGACTCGTGCAGGCTGCGGAAGCTCGATCCCGGGTTGGTGGCGACGTACTCGAAGCCGAGCGACTTGATCACGTCGACCATGAAGTCCGAGCCGGGACGCTCGATCACGATGTCGCCGGGGAGCAGCTTCTCCGCCTTGCTCTTGGTCTCCGCGGCCTGGGCCACCACCGTTGCGGCACCCGCTGTCGCGGCCGCCGCGCTCTTGAGGAAATCGCGTCGCTCCATGGGCTCCTCCTCGCCGACGAGACCGGAGTATTCTAAACTCGACCATATGGAAGAACCCCGTTCGTGAGAGCGGAACAGAACGAGCTGCTCACCCGGACCGGCCCCGGCACGCCGATGGGCGAGCTGTTCCGGCGCTACTGGCTGCCGGCGCTGCTCGCCTCCGAGCTGCCCGAGGCCGACTGCGCGCCCGTGAGGGTTAGGTTGTTATCAGAAAAACTAATTGCCTATCGGGATACTCAGAACCGTCTCGGCCTGATGGACGAGTTCTGCGCGCACCGCGGCGTGTCGCTCTGGTTCGGGCGCAGCGAGGAAGGCGGCCTGCGCTGCTCCTACCACGGCTGGAAGTACGACGTCAGCGGCCAGTGCCTCGAGATCCCTTCCGAGCCCGACAACCCGAAGCTGTGCAAGCGCATCAAGCTCAAGTCCTACCCCCTGGTCGAGCGCGGCGGGGTGCTCTGGACCTACATGGGGCCGCGCGAGCTGCAGCCGCCGCTGCCCGAGCACGAGTGGGCGATGGTTCCCGCGAGCCACCGCTTCGTCTCCAAGCGCTGGCAGGAGTGCAACTACCTCCAGGCGATGGAGGGCGGCATCGACTCGAGCCACGTCTCGTTCCTCCACCGCCACACCATCAAGGTCGACCCGCTTTTCAAGGGGGCAAAGAAGAGCCACGAGTACAACCTGAGGGACCTGGCGCCGCAGTTCGAGGTGGTGGAATCGCCCGGCGGCCTGTACATCGGCGCGCGGCGCGATACCGGCGACGGTAACTACTACTGGCGTATCACCCAATGGGTGATGCCGAGCTTCACCCTGATCCCGCCGCGCGCCGACCATCCGATCGGCGGCCACTCGTGGGTGCCGATGGACGACGAGCACTGCTGGGCGTGGAGCACCAACCACCATGCGGCGCGCCCGCTGAAGCAGGAGGAGCGCGAAGCGCTCGAGGCGGGCCAGGGCATCCATGCGCGCCTGATCCCCGGCAGCTTCCGCCCGATGGCGAACAAGGACAACGACTACCTGATGGACCGGCAGGCGCAGAAGGACGGCCGCAGCTTCTCCGGCGTGGAGGGCTTCGCCATGCAGGACGCGTCGGTGCAGGAGAGCATGGGGCCGATCCAGGACCGCACGCGCGAGAACCTGGTGCCGACCGACCAGGGGATCATCGTGGCGCGGCGCCGCCTGCTCGCCGCCGCGCAGGCGCTCGCCAAGGGCAAGACCCCGCCGGGGACCGACCCGCGCCACCAGCGCGTGCGCTCGGTCTCGATCATCCTGCCGCAGGGCGTCGCGTTCAGCGAGGCCGCCGAGAACGCCCTAGTCCCGCAGCCCGGCTCGGCTCACGCCACCGTCTGATTTTCGGCGGCGTAGGCCTTGTCCATGTTCGGCTCGAGCCCGTGCTTCGCCAGGGCTTCGCTGAACCACTTGCGGATCTCGGGCCGCTCGTCGGCATAGTCGATCTGGTCGCCGCCGAGGCGGCGGCTGATCCAGGCCTTGGGCACGCCCTGCGCGTTGCGGATCGCCACGCCTTCGGCCTTGAACGCCAGGTAGCGCGCCGGCGTGGTGCCGGTGTTGAAGTGCTGGTGTAACCAGAGGTTGGGCGGCACGATCATGGTGCCCTCGCGCCAGTCGTAGCGCCGCGGCTCCTCGCCCTCCGGCCACATCAGGCTGAAGCCCTCGCCGCTCAGCACGATGACGTGGGCGCCAGGGCCATGGGCATGCGCCTTCTTGTAGGTGGCGATCGGAAACTGCGAGATGTGGCTGTTCATCGAGCCCTTGGCCATGCTGAAGCGCGTGTGGCCGCCGCCGGCGCCGCGCTCCTTCGCGGCGAACAGCGGCAGGTTGATCGCGTCGGCGACGAAGTTGGTGTCGAGCAGCAGGCCCTTCTGCTCGCCCTTGCTCGCGAAGTACTCGGGCTCGCCGTCGAAGCGGTCCTTGAAGTCGTGGTCGGTGCCGAAGACGAAATCCAGGTCGCCGAAGGCGTTGATGATCACCGGCGCGTTGGTGACCGCGACGTAGCGCGCCGGATCCTTGCCCGAGCCGTTGAAATGCTGGTGCCAGCAGTTGAGCGGTATCGCGAAGATCGCCCCGGCCTTCCACTCGAAACTGATGCGCTTGCCGGCGTTGTTCCACACCGCGGTGGAGCCGCGGCCGTCGAGGACGTAGATCATCTCCTCGTAGAGCTGGCGCTGCGGCGCCAGGCTCTTGCCCGGCGCGATCTCGCAGACGTAGCAGTCGTTGGAGGTGCGCGACGCGTCGTGGTTGAGGAACACGCCGCGCCCGCCGCGCCTGGGCCAGGGCCTGAGCGCGACCGTGTGCAGGTTGGGCACGTGGAACGAGCTGATGATCTCCAGCCCCTCCTCGCGCACCCAGCGCGTGTACGGGGTCTCCTTCTCGGTGGCGAACTTGCTGGCGAACTCCGCCGAAACCGTCGCGGTTTTCATCTCTAGTGGTTGTCGTTGGTCTCGTCGTGCCGCGGCTCGTAGCCGACGCCCGCCGGGGTCGCCGCCTCCTTGGGCCGCGGGATCACCGACTTCTGGAACAGCATGTTCATGAACATGAACATCGGCTTCGACTTGAGCACGAGCGCGCGCGCCGGCTTGTCCGGGTCGGCGTTGAAGTGCTGGTGCACGCAGTTGTTGTGCACGATCGCCACGTCGCCCGCCTGCCAGTCGTAGCGCACGCCGTCGTGGATCTCGTAACCCTTGCCGTCGAGGATGTAGAACGCCGCCTCGTTGACGTGGCCGTGCTTCTGCGTGCGCCCGCCGGGCGCGTACTCCTCGAGGTGGATGTGCAGCGTCTGCGTCATGCCGTCGACCGGCTCGACGAAGTGCTTGGAGAACGACTGCGGGCCGTCCTGGAAGCGCATCTCCTTGCCGCGGATGACGCGCGGCAGCGCGCGCAGCCGCGCCAGCTCGTCCTTCAGGCTGTACTGGCCCTGGATCGCGCGGACGAAGACGCGGTCTTTCTTGCTGCTGTAGTGCGACTCTTTGCCCATCGTGGCGTCTCTCGCTAATCAGCCTCTCGCTTCACCCCCTGGCCCTTGAGGAACAGATCGGACCAGATCTTTTCCCACTTCTCGGATTCGTCCAGCACGATCACCGGATCGATCATGTGGAACGGGAATTTGTTCAGGTTGGTCTCGACCGCGGTGCTCGCGGGCACGCGGTTGCGCGCCTTGATCAGGTTCTGCCCCTCGGGCGAGAGCATGAAATCGGTGAACAGCAGCGCGGCGTGCGGCCGTTGCGCGCGCTTGGTCACCGCCACGGCGTTGGGGCGCCCGAAGGTCGGGTCGAGCGCCTTCCACTTGATCGGCGCGCCGTTCACCAGCAGGCGCTCGGCGTTGTGGTTGTAGATGGTCGCCACCAGCGGAATCTCGCCCGCCGCGACCAGCTCGGCGAGCAGGGTGTGGCCGGTGCGCACCTGCGGCTTCATCTGCGCCAGCTTGCGGAAGAACGCGAGCCCCTTGGCCTCGCCCATGTGCTTGACGATGGAGGCGAACCAGTCGTCGTCGCTCGCCTCGATGCCGATCCTGCCGACCCAGCGCGGGTGCAGCAGATCCTCGTAGCTGTCGGGCACCTCGCTGGGCTTCACCAGGTTGGTGTTGTAGGCGATGGTGAAGAAGTTGAAGCGGTCGGCGACGTAGTGCTTGTGCTTGGCGAACGCCGCGGGCGGCAGGCTGCCGAAATGCGGGCTGTAGAACTCCTCGAGCAGCCCTTCGCGGTACAGCGCCTCCATCTCCGGTCCGTTCAGCTCGAAGGCGTCGACCGCGTGGCGCCCGGCGCGCGCCTCGATGAGCGCGCGCTGCAGCACCTTCTCGCTGCTCGAGCGCCACAGCTCCACCCTGACGCCGTACTTTTTCTCGAACGCCTGCGTGATCGGCACCGAGTCCTTGAGGTTGAGCGAGGTGTACACCGTCACCTGCTTCTCCTTCCTGGCGCCCTCGATCAGGCGCTGGTCGCGGTCGGCGCCCTGGTACATGTAGAAGCCGCGGTGCGGGCCCGCGGCCGGCTGCGCCAGCGCCGGCAGCCACGCGGCGAGCAGGGTGATGGCAAGTATCCGGTTCAGCATGTGATCCTCCTGCCGAAAACCTATCACATTCCGTAGCGATCCAGCTTGTGCCGCCGCGGTTTCAACGCGCGGCAGATCTCGCGGTTGACGCCCGCCTGCGGCAGCGCCAGGCCGCAGTCGGCGGCCATCTGCGCCACGATCGCCATGTCGTCCTCGGCCCAGGCCATGGTCTGCGTGCCCCACTTCTCCAGCGCCGAGTTCGCCGCGCTCGACATGCCGAGCGCGCGGCGCAGCATCTCCACGTCCACGCCGTAGCGCTGCGCGAGCGCCAGCCCCTCGTGGTCGGCCACCAGGCACGCCCACATGATCAGGTTGTTCACCGCCTTCGCCACCTGCGCCGAGCCCACGCCCCCGGTGTGAACCACGTCCGAGGAATACGCCTTGAGCACCGGCGTGATCCGCTCGACCACCTCGCGCGGGCCGCCGACGAACGACAGCAGCGTGCCCTTGTCCGCCGCGTCGCCGCCGCGGCAGACGGTGGAGTCGATCACATGGAAGCTCGGGTTCGCTTCTGCGAGCTCCTTCACCGTCTTCGGATGGATCGTGCTGAGGATCGCCACGATGCGTCCTTTCAGCGCCTCTCGGCTTGCTTCCAGCAATGCGCGTACCTCATGGTCGAAGCCCACACAGACCAGGACGACATCGCATTCACGCGCCAGCGCCGCGGCGTCGGGCTTCCAGTGAACGGATAGCTTTTCTACAGAACTCCTTTTGCCGCTGTTGACATCGGTCGCGAAGGTACGAAAACCCTTGCGCGCCAGGTGGCCGATGATCGGCAGGCCCATGCGCCCTGCCCCCACGACACCAACGGTGTCGCTCCCTTTTGCGCCGACGATATCGCTCATCGCTTTTGCGTGATCGTGTCGACGAGCGCCGGCTGGCCGGCCTTCACTCGCTTGATCGCGCGCTTGAGGGCAGCGGCGACGTCGCCCGGCCGGTCGATCGGTCCCTCGGCGTACCAGCCCATCGCTTTCGCCATCGAGGCGAAGTCCGGCGCCGGATCGACCATGTCCATGCCGATGTGCGCGCGCGCCACCGGGGTTCCCCTGAGCTTCGCCATGCGGATCTGGTGCTCCCAGTCGTTGTAGTAGGCGCGGTTGTTGTACATGACTATCAGCAGCGGTATGCGGTGCTTGGCCGCGACCCAGAGCGCGCCGGCATCGAACATCAGGTCGCCGTCGGGCTGGAGATCGACCACCAGGCGCTTCGCATCGCGGTGCGCGAGCGCCACGCCGAGCGAGATGCCGATCTGGGTGGCGGTGCCGAGCGACTTGCCCGGGTGGCGGTAGGGCTGGTCGAAGTCCCAGATCTGCCGCGCCCAATCGTCCAGCGTTCCCGCGGTCAGCACCCAATCCTCCTTCCTGATCGCGTTCCACACCTCGGTGGCAAGGCGCGGCAGCGTGATGGGGCTCGCATTCCAGTCCTGCTTCGCCTCGGCTTGCCACTGCTGGTGGGCTTTGGTGCGTAGCTCTGCAACCGTCTTCGACCAGGAGTCCCTTTTGGTAACCCGTGACTTCAACAACCTCGTCAGCGCCGGGATCGCAATGGTGGTGTCGGCAAGAATTCGCAGGTCGGCGTGCGCCAGGCGCTGATAGTCCATCGCCCAGCTCGAGATCTCGAGGTCGCCGAAGCCGATGTCGACCCACTTGCAGCCCGCGGGAACCAGCGAGGTGACTGCGCGCGTGGTGCTCACCAGCTCGGTCGTCGCCCGCTCCCAGTCGCGCGTGTCGAGGCACAGGATGAGGTCAGCGCCGCGGAACACGTCCTTCACCATGCTCAGGTTGAGCGGATGGCGGCTGGGGAAGTTGAGCCGGCTGTTGACGTCGTACACCGGCGCGCCCAGCGTCTCGGCGAGCTCGACCAGCGCATGGAAGCCTTCCGCATCGCGCCCCACGTATTCCGCCAGGATCACCGGTCGCTTTGCCGCGATCAGCATCCTTGCCGCTGCCTCGAGGGCTTTCGGATCGGGCGCCATGCGCGCGGGCACCTTCGCGGCGCGTGCGGGCGGTAATGCAACGTCATGGTCCAGAGGCTGTTCCTGCATCCAGGCGTCGTAGCACATGTAGATCGGCCCGCGCGGCTCGGTCATCATCACCGAGTAGGCGCGCGCGAACGACTCGGGCACGCCGTCGATCACGGTCGGCTGGTAGTCCCACTTGGTGTAGGCGCGTACCGCCTCGCCCTGCACCAGCGCGCTGTGGATCCAGTCGATGCGCGGCCGGCGCTTGGTCTCGTCCATCGGCCCGGTGGCGCCGATGATGAACACCGGCGCGCGGTCGGCGTACGCGTAGTAGACGGCCATGTTGGCGTGCAGCAGGCCCACCAGGTTGTGCAGGATCGCCACCATCGGCTTGCCGCTCGCCTTGGCGTAGCCGTGCGCGACCTGCACCGCCGTCTCCTCGTGCTGGCACAGCATCATCACCGGGCGGTTCCTGCCGTAGTTGACCATCGAGTCGTGCAGGCCGCGGTACGACGCTCCCGGATTCAGCGCCGCATAGGGAAACTTGTACGCATGCAGCAGGTCGACGATGACGTCCGACGCCCAGCGCTTCGGGCTCATTCTTCTTTTAGCGCGACGCATTTCTCCGGATCCAGGGACAGGTGGATGGGATGCCCCACCCGCGTGCCGAGCGACGGATGCGCGCGCGACAGCAGGGTGCGGCTGGCGACCTTGACCTCGAAGTCGACCGACTCGCCGAGAAATACCTTGGTGTGCACGGTGCCCTGCAGGACGTTCTCCCCCTGCGGGCGCGTTTCGCTGAGGCTGATGTCCTCGGGGCGCACCGAGACCACGACGCGCGCCCCCGCCTCGAGCGGGTCGGCGCCGCGCACCGTGAGCTCGCCGACCTCCGAGCGGATGCGATAGACGCCGCCGGCCGCCTCGCTGACGCTTCCGCGGATGAAGTTCGTGGTGCCGATGAAATCGGCGACGAACTGGTTGCGCGGCCGCTCGTAGATTTCGCGCGGCGAGCCGATCTGCTCGATGCGCCCGGCGTTCATCACCGCGATCGAATGCGACAGCGCCAGCGCCTCGCTCTGGTCGTGCGTCACGTACACGGTGGTGATGCCCAGGTCGCGCTGCAGCCGCTTCAGCTCGAAGCGCATGCGCTCGCGCAGCTTGGCGTCGAGGTTCGAAAGCGGCTCGTCGAGCAGCAGCAGCGGCGGCTCCATGACCAGCGCGCGCGCGAGCGCGAGGCGCTGCTGCTGCCCGCCGGAGAGCTTGGTCGCTTCGCGCTCGGCCATGTCGTCGAGCGACACCACCTTGAGGACGCGCTGCACACGTTGTTCGACTTCTTTTCTGCGCAGTTTTTTCCTGGAAACCTGCAGGGGGAAGGCCGCGTTGTCGAACACCGTCATGTGCGGCCAGATGGCGTACGACTGGAACACCATGCCCAGGCCGCGGCGGTTGGGCGGGACGAACACGTTTTTCTTCGAGGAGTAGATCACCTCGCCGCTCACGCTGATCTCGCCCGAGCGCGGCCGCTCCAGCCCGGCGATAGACCGCAAGGTGGTCGTTTTCCCACAGCCGCTCGGCCCGAGCAGCGTGAACAGCTTGCCCGGCGGCACCTCGAAGCTGACCTCGTGCGCCGCGCGGATGGTCTGGCCGTGCTCGCCGATGTACTCGGTGCACAGGCCGGTGACGTTTAGCACGCTAGGCTTCCGTCCAACACTCTTTAGGTTTCCTTTATGCCGAACTTGCTGCCGACCCATTGCGCCAGCATCACCAGCACGAACAGCGCGATGATGAACATCACGCCGAGCGCGGAAAGCTCCACGTACTGGCCGTTCTCCCACAATTCCCAGATCAGGATCGACAGCACCTCGGTGCCCGGGCTGTAGAGCAGGATCGAGCTCGACAGCTCGCGGATCGAGACGATCATGATGTAGATCCAGCCCGCGACCAGGCCCGGCTTGAGGAGCGGCAGGATGATGCGGCGGAAGGTCGTGGCCCACGACGCGCCGCTCATCGCCGCCGATTCCTCGAGCTCCTTGTGGATCTGCAGCATGGAAGTGGTGTTGTAGCGCAGCCCGTAGGGCAGGAAGCGCGTGACGTAGGCGATGAGCAGGATCCAGATGGTGCCGTAGACGCCGATCGGCACGTACAGGTACAGGATCATGATCGCCAGCCCGAGCACGATCCCCGGGAACACCATCGGCAGCGAGGCGATGTTGTCGAGCAGCCAGCGCCCGGGGAGCTTGGTCTTGACCACGATCCAGCAGATCACCGACGTGATCAACATAATGAGTGTCGCGCAGCCGAACGCGAGCAGCAGGCTGTTCCAGACCGAGCGCCACAGGCTCGGGTAGCTCAGGATGGTGCGGTAGGGATCGAGCGTCATGCGCTGGATCGCCTCCATCGAGGGCACGGAGTAGAACCTCTGGAACGACGACCACAGCAGCACCGCGAACGGCAGCACCACGATGAACAGGAAATACAGGAGGAACACCGCCACCGCGACGTAGCGCCAGCCGCCGAGGTCGATCGACCGCGGCCGGAAGCCCTTGCCGGTCACGGTGGCGTACTTGTTGCCGCGGCTCGACAGGCGCGACTGGAAATACACCCCGAGCGAGGTGATGAGAAGCAGCGTCACGGCGTAGGCCGAGGCGAGCCCGATCTGGCTCGGATAGCGGTGCACCGCCTGGTAGATCGCCGAAGTGAACACCTGGATGCCGACCGGAAGCCCGAGCAGCGCCGGCACCTCGAAAGACTCGATCGCGCGCACGAAGAGGATCAGCAGCGTGGCGAAGATCGCCGGCCACACCAATGGCAAAGTCACCCTTCTCACGACCTGCGGCACGCTCGCGCCGCTCATCACCGCCGACTCCTCGAGCGCCGGGTCCATGGCGCGGAACGCCGCGGTCATCAGCAGGAACGCCATCGGCGAGTAGTGCAGCGCGTCCACCCAGATCATTCCCCAGAGCGAGTAGACGTTGACGAATACCGCGTCGGTGGCGAACACCTTCTGCAGCGCGAGGTTGATGAGGCCGATCTTCGGGCTGCCGAGCAGGATCCACGACACCGTGAAAAGAATCCCGGGAATCACCAGCGGGATGATCGACAGCGCGAAGAACAGCGCCTTGAACGGCGTGTTGGTGCGCTCGTTCATCCACGCGAGCGCGGTGCCGATGACGAACGCGAGAGCCGAGGTGCCGACGGCGAACTTGATCGAGTTCCAGAACAGCACCCAGGTCTCGGGCGAGCCGTAGGCCTGCGCGTAGTTGCCCAGCGTGAACTCGGCGGCCTTGGCCGCGCTCTGCGGCGTGAAGAAGCTCTGCCACAGCAGGAACCCGAGCGGCACGATGCCGAGGTACACCGTTACCAGCACGCAGGCGCCGATGATCAGCCACTTCGGATCGAAGGCGAGCCGCGGCAGCGCCGCGGGCGCCCTAGCGATGGTGGTGGCGGGCATGCCGGTGGGGCACGCGGTGATCCTGGCTGAAGACGAGCGACTTGATCGTGACCGGCACGGTATTCGACGGCACGCGGATGCGGCCGAGGTCGATGTAGTCGAAATCGCGCAGCGCGACGCCGTCGAGCACCAGCACCTCGGAGCCCAGGCCCCAGTCCTCCTTGAGAATCGCGCCGAGCGTCTGCGCCACGTCGCCGTCGAGAATCAGGTAGATCGGTTTTTGCTGCTGGATCGTGTTCGCGAGGCTCTTCTTCAGTGCTTCTGCAAAGGCCGAAAGCCGCTCGAACGACGGCTCACCGCGCCACTTGAAGGCGAGCGCGACTTCGGTCTCGCCTTCGACGACGTCGAAGGCCAGGAAGTGGGCCGTGATAGCGCCGGCCAGCCGGGCCGGGTCGATCGCGCCTTCCAGGCGCACCGGCGGCTGCAGCACCGGGAGGTTCTTGCGCGGCAGCAGCTCGCCGGGCTCCGAGACGTAAACCGTGTTGCCGGAGAGCTGCACGCTGTACTCGGAGGCGCCGAACGCGGTCGCGCGGATGCATTCGCCGGCCGGCAGCAGCTTTGCCGGCAACCGGTCGAGGCGCTTGCCGAGCGCGACGCCGAGGCGCCGCCCGAGATCGCCGAAATCGCGCTGCTCGCGCCCGTACACGTATTCGCCCACCCCGCCTGAAAACATCACGCCGTGGATGCGGCGCAGGTCCTTGAGCGGATCGGTGAGGTAGAGCGACCCCTCACCCAGGATTGCCTTGCACAGTTCTTCGGCCAGCCACTCGGCAAGCTCATCGAGCTGCACGCCTGAAACCTTGCCGCCCAGCTGCCAATCGAAGCCCGCGCGCCGCGCGAGCTCCCGGCCTTGCGGGTCGAGCCGCGTGATGCGCCCGTCGGCGTCGGCGACCAGCAGGCGCCCGCCGACATGGATCGCGGCGGTCTCCAGGACGCGGCCGCCGTCGATCAGCGCAAGCTTGGTCGTGCCGCCGCCGATGTCGATGTTCAGCACGCGCCAGCCGTGGTCGTGCGACACCTTGGCCGCGCCCGAGCCGTAGGCGGCGAGCATCGCTTCCATGTGGTGGCCGGCGGCGGCGCAGACGAACTCGCCGCCGATCTCGGCGAGCAGCTCGCCGATCGCCTGCGCGTTCTCGCGGCGCAGGGCTTCGCCGGTGAGGATCACCGAGCCGGTGTCGATGGCATCGGGATGCAGCCCGGCGCCGGCGTAGGCGTCGTCGATGATGCGGCCGACGGCCTCCTCGTCGATGCGCGTCTCGCTGGCGTAGGGCGTCAGCGCGACCGGCGACTGGTGCAGCGTCTCGCGCTTGACCACGAAGTAGCGGCTCGACAGGTCCTCGCCCATGCGCCGCAGGTGCAGGCGCGAGAAGATGACCCGGGTGCCCGCCGAGCCGATGTCGATGCCGACGCTGGTGAGCGAAATATTGTCCTGGCGCCAGAGCGCGTTCTCCTCGACGGGAGAATCATGGTCGTGGTCGGCGTCGTGGTCGTGGTCGTGATCGTGATCCTCGCCGTGCAGGTGATCGGCGAGGGTGTGGCCGCCTTTCGGGCCCGGGTTACTCGCCATTGCTGCGGCGCGAGCGCACGTGTCCCAGCCGCGCGGACACCGCGTTCGCGGTGGCGATGACGCTCGGCACGCAGGTGTGCATGGCCTTCTTGCTCATGCGCTGCACCGGGGCGGCAACGCCGAGGGCGGCGATCACCGCGCCGTTGTGGTTGCGCACCGGAGCCGCGATCGCGCGCAGGCCGCTTTCGCTTTCCTCGTCGTCCACGGCGTGGTCGCGCTGCTTCACCTCCTCCAGCATGTGGAGCACCGCATCGCGCCGGGTGAGCGTCTTCGGCGTGTACGGCGTCAGGCCGCGCTCCACCACCGCCTTTACGTAGTCGTCCGGCTGGAAAGCGAGCAGCACCTTGCCCACCGCGGTGCAATGCAGCGGCGCGCGGCCGCCCACTGCCGCCGCCATGCGGATCGCGCGCGGGCTCTCCATCTCGTAGACGTAGAGCACGCTGTAGTGGTCGACGATGCCGAGCTGCACCGTCTCGCCGGTCTTCTCGAGCAGCTCGCGCAGCTTCGGCCGCGCCTCGGTCGCCACGTCCATGCGCCGGCGCACCAGCGCGCCGAGCTCGAACAGCGCCACGCCGAGGCGGTATTTCCCGGTCTCGCTGTTCTGCTCGAGAAACCCGGCGCTGGTCAGCGTCGCCGCGAGGCGGTGCACCGTGCTCTTCGCAAGGCGCAGCCGGTTGGCGAGCGTGGTGATGCCGAGCTCGTCCTCCGCGCCGGAGAACGACGTCAGCACGCGGATGGAATTCGCCACCGACGACAGCCGCGCCTTGGCGGGCGTCATTTCCGGATGAATAGGTCCTCCCACAGCTTGTTCATTGACCCTCGCATTATTCTATGGTGAAGTGCCTTAGGACAGAACACGGTTCCGCATGCGGAAACGCTCGGTGAGCCCCGACGTGCCGCAGCATCTGATGCACGACCATCAACACTAAGGAGGAGGCTCATGAGATTCATTCTTGGACTGCTTGCCTCGCTGGTCGCGGCGCCTGCGCTCGCCCAGTATTACGCGGGCAAGACGGTGACGATCATCGTCGGCTACAAGACCGGCGGCGGCTACGACGCGACCGCGCGCGTGCTGGCGCGCCACCTGCCGAAGCACATCCCGGGCAAGCCCACCGTCATCGTGCAGAACATGCCCGGGGCGAACAGCATCATCGCCGCGAACCACGTTTACAGCGTCGCCAAGCCCGACGGGCTGACGATCGCCACCTTCAACCGCAACCTGCCGATCGCGCAGCTCACCCGGGTCGACGGCGTCAAGTTCGACATGACCAAGTTCGCCTGGATCGGCTCGGCGGCGAGCGAATGCACCATCCTCGCCATCCGCACCGATCTCCCCTACAAGACCTTCGAGGACCTGCGCAAATCCAAGCAGCAGATCGTGATCGGCGCCACCGGGCCGGGGGCCAACACCTACGACTTCCCGCTGCTCCTCAAGGAGTTCCTCGGCGTCAACATCAAGATCGTGAGCGGCTACCAGAGCAGCGCCGACATCATGCTCGCGGTCGAGCGCAAGGAAGTCGACGGCCGCGCCGGCTCGTTCACCTCGATCCGTCCCTTCATCGACCGCAACCTGGTGCGGCCGCTGCTGCGCGCGCGCGCCACCGAGCCGGGCGTCGAGAATCTTCCCATCGACGAGGATCTCGCCCCGAATGCGCGCGCCCGGTCGATCATGGCGCTGCGCTCGGCGCCCGAGATCGTCGGCCGGCCCTATGTCATGCATCCGAACACCTCGGCCGAGCACCTGAAGACCATGCGCGATGCCTTCGCAGCCGCGATCAAGGACCCCGAGCTGGTCGCCGAGTCGAAGAAGGCCAGGATGGACCTCGAGTTCGTCGACGGCGACTTCGCGGTGAAGGTGATGAGGGAAGTGCTGTCGCAGCCGAAGGACGTGGTCGACGAGTTCAGCAAGTACGTCAAGTTCGGCGAGTAGCTCGTAACATGAGCGGGAAATGATCGAAGCCCTCTTCGAGGGCCTGTTTCTCGTCCTGCAGTGGAAGCCGCTCGCCTTCATGGCGCTCGGCATCGTGCTCGGCTTCTGGGTCGGGCTGCTGCCGGGGCTGGGCGGCGCCACCACGCTCGCGCTGATGCTGCCGTTCGTCTACGCCATGCAGCCGGTCGAGGCGTTCGCTTTTCTCCTCGGCATGCATTCCGTGGCCGCCACCACCGGCGACATCACCTCGGTGCTGTTCGGCGTGCCGGGGGAGGCGGCGAGCGCCGCCACCATCCTCGACGGCCACGCCATGGCGAAAAAGGGCGAGGCCGGGCGCGCGCTGGGCGCGGCGCTGACCTCTTCCCTGGTGGGCGCGATCGTCGGCGCCTTCGCGCTCGCCATCGCCATCCCCATGGTGCGGCCGCTGGTGCTCACCTTCGGCTCGCCCGAGCTGTTCATGCTCGCCATCGTCGGCATCGCTTTCATCGCCTCGCTCAGCGCGCCGGGGCCGAGGGGCATGCTGCGCGGCTTTCTCGCCGGCGGGCTCGGCCTGCTCTGCGCGACGGTCGGCCAGGACCCGCAGGCGGGCATCGCGCGCTATACCTTCGACATTCTTTACCTTTGGCAGGGCCTGGATCTGGTGGCGGTGCTGGTCGGCATCTTCGCCATCCCCGAAATCATCGACCTCGCCATCCGCCGCACTTCGATCGCCGGAGCGCTGCCCGCCGGCCGCATCAGCAAAGGGGCGTGGGAAGGCGTGAAGGATACGTTCCGCCACTTCTGGCTGACGATCCGCTGCAGCCTGATCGGCACCTTCATCGGCATCATGCCCGGCATGGGCGGCGCGGTCGCGCAGTGGATGGCCTATGGCCACGCCACGCAGAGCGCGCGCACCGCGGAAGAGCGCAAGGGCTTCGGCGCCGGCGACGTGCGCGGCGTGCTCGGGCCGGGCGCGGCCAACAACTCCAAGGAAGGCGGCTCGCTCATCCCGACCATCGCCTTCGGCGTGCCGGGAAGCACCGCGATGGCGATCCTGCTCGGCGGCTTTTTCCTCCTCGGCCTGGTGCCCGGCCCCGACATGCTGACCAAGCACCTGCCGGTCACGTTCTCGATGGTCTGGACCATCGTGATCGCCAACATCGTCACCGTGCTCGCCTGCTTTCTCCTGCTGGATCACCTGGCGAAGCTGACCACGGTGCGCGGCACGGTGCTGATTCCGGCCATCCTGGTGCTGGTGTTCATCGGAAGTTTTACCTCCAACCATCACTACGGCGACATCCTCGTCACCCTGGTCTTCGGCGGCATCGGCTACCTGATGGTCATCGGCGGCTGGCCGCGCGCCCCGTTCGTCCTCGGCCTGGTGCTCGGCAAGATCGCCGAAAACTACCTGTACATCTCGGTGGCGCGCTACGAGGCGGCCTGGCTCACGCGGCCGGTGGTGCTCATCCTGTTCGCCATCGCGGTCGCGGTCATCCTCTATCCGCTGCTCCAGCGGCGAAAGCCGGCGCATGCATAGCAAGGCATCGCTCGCCCTCGCGCTCGGCATCATGGGGGTGTCGGGCTACGCCGTGATCGCTGCCTGGGCCTGGCCGTGGAAGGCATCGCTCTTCCCGCTGGTGATCGGCATACCGGTGTTCGTGCTCTCCACCGCCGACGCGCTGTGGGTGCTGCTCGGCCGCGGCGCCCAAGCCACCGAACGCGGGGAGATCAAGGACTTCCAGATCGCCCAGGATGTCCCCGAGCGCGTGGCGCTCGGCAGGACTGCCAACGCAACCGGCTGGATCGCCGGCTTCTTCGCCGCCATCGTGCTGCTCGGCTTCCCCATCGCCGTGCCGCTTTTCGTGTTCCTCTACCTCAAGCTCGAGGGCCGGGAGGGCTGGATCTTCTCGGCGGTGTTCACCGCCGTGGTCTGGGTCTTCTTCTACGGCCTGTTCGACCGGCTTCTCCACCTGCCCTTTCCGCAGGGCTGGGTTGCGTCATGGCTCGGCTTTTAGCGGCGTTCGCTGCATGTAGCTGCGCCATAGGGGAAGCACGAGGGACAGGACCAGCAGGCCCCACAGCACGTTCCCGATGGTCGAGGAGAACAGCACCGTGACGTCGCCCTGCGAGATGCGCAGCGCGCGCACCAGGTACTGCTCGAACAGCGGGCCGAGCAGGATGCCGATCAGGATCGCGGTGACGTGGTAGTTGGTCTTGTGGGCGATGTAGCCGATGACGCCGAACACCAGGGCGAGCGCCATGTCGAACAGGTACTGCCGCTCGCCGAACGCCGCGACGATGGTGACCAGGACGATGATCGGCGCGAGGTAGGTGGTCTCGATCAGCACCACGCGCGACATGTAGCGCGCGAGCGGCAGGATGGTGAAGATCATGAAGATGTAGGCCACCGCCATCGAGACGAACACGCCGTAGGCGACTTCCGGGTTGGTCGCGAAAAGCCGCGGCCCCATCACCATGCCGTGGTACTGCAGCACGATCATCATCACCGCCGCGGTGCTGCCGCCGGGCACGCCGAGTGCCAGCGTCGGCACCAGCGTGCCCGAGGTGACGCCGTTGTTGGCCGACTCGGGGGCGATCACCCCTTCCGGGATGCCGGTGCCGTACAGCTCGGGCGTCTTCGACCACAGGCGCGACTGCTGGTAGGCCACGAACGCGGCGATGCTCGCGCCGGCGCCGGGGGTGATGCCGATCAGCAGCCCGACGAACGCGGTCCACACGATGTGCCACCACTTGCGCAGCGAAAGCCGCAGGCCTTCGACGGTGTCGGCCCAGCGCGCGGCCAGCGCGCGCGCGCGGCCCGACTGGTCGACGATCAGCTTCTCCTCGATCATCACCAGCGCCTCGGAGATCGCGAACAGCCCGATCAGCGCCGGCACCAGCGGCACGCCGTCGTAGAGCTCGAGGAAGCCGAAGGTCGCGCGCGGCGTGTTGTAGATGTGGTCGGTGCCGATGACGCCGATCAGCAGGCCGAAGAACCCGCCGATCAGCGCCTTCAGCGTGTCCTTGCCGGCGATCACCGCGATCAGCGTCAGGCCGAACAGCATCACCACCACCATCTCGACCGAGCGCAGGTACAGGCCGATCTGCGACAGCCACGGCAGCAGCGCGATGGTCGCCAGCGTGGTGATCAGCCCGCCGAACACCGAAGCGGTAAAGCACAGCACCAGCGCCTGCTGCGCCTGGCCCTTCTGCGTCATCGGATAGCCGTCGAGCGTGGTGGCGGCGGCGCCGCCCGAGCCGGGGATCTTCACCAGGATCGCCGGGATGCCGCCCGCCAGGTGGTTGGCGCAGTACAGCGCGATCATGAACGCCATCGCCTGCTCGACCGGCACCGCCAGCGTGAGCGGCAGCAGCATGATCAGGGTGTTCTGCGGGCTGAAGCCCGGCAGGATGCCGACGATGATGCCGAGCAGGATCGCCGGGACGATCACCCACCACAGGCCGAACTGCGCGGCGAACTGCGCGAGCAGGAAGTCCCAGGTCAAGAGAGCAGCTTCTCGATCGGGCCGTGCGGGATTTCGGACTGCAGCAGCGCCACGAACAGCAAGTAGGCCGCCGCCGCGACGGCGATCGGCAGCACGACCAGCGCCTTCCCCCGTGCGCCCATGATCCACAGCGCCGCGAACAGCGCGAGCAGCAGGCCGAGCGTCAGGCCGAGCCAGCCGAGCGTGGCGATGAACGCCACCGTGACCGCCACCATGCCGGCGCGCTTGACGAGCGCCTCGCGCGGCTCCCACAGGGGATTGAATAGAAGGCTCGCTTTACCGCGGGCCAGCGCCACCGCCGTTCGAATCAGCTGGACGGCGATCAGGACCACCAGCACGCCGCCGATCATCACGCCGTTCGCCTTCGCCTCCCAGGCGAGGTCGGCGATCGAGACGAAGAAGTAGGCCGCGAACCCGAGCGCCAGCGCCGGGATCACCAGATCCGCGCCGAGCGGATTCTTCACTTACCTTTTTTCGCGGTCAGCAGCGGGCGGTATTCCTCGGTGAGCTCGATCATCCCCCTGGCATACTGCGTGCACAGCTTGCGGTCGCCGAACTGGATGGTCTCGAGCGGCGACCCGGTCTTGGCGTACTCCTCCTTGTACTTCGGATTGTCGAACACCTGCCGCGCGGTTTTCTCCAGCAGAGCGAAGCGCTCGGGAAACTTCTCGATCACCTCGGTGTGGATGGCCCATGCGCGCGACGAGTAGAGCGGCGGGATCTTTGTGCCGAACACCTTGTTGACCGACGGCGCGTTGCCGCTGTATTTCGCCATCTTGGCGGCGTCGTCGTTGAAGATGCCGAGGATGCGCATCTGCTCGCCGAGCGCGGCGATGCCGGCGATCGGCAGCGCGCCGCAGTCGGCCTCGCCGTTCATCACCGCCACGGTGGTGGGGTTGCCGCCGCCGTAAGGCACCAGGTTGAAGCGCGCCTTGGCCGCGTTGCCCAGGGCGAGCATCCCGATCGACGCCGGGTGCGGCAGCCGGCTGACCGCGACGTTGACCGCGCGTTTCTTCGCATCGGCGACTAGGTTCTCGATGCGCTTGAACGGGCTCTGGCGGCGCACGAAGACGATGCTGTCGTCGACGTCGAGCCGGCAGAAATACTGGTAGTCCTCGGGGAAGCGGTACGGCGGCTTCTGCAGCGCGTACATGATCATCTCCGGGCCCATGTTGCCGAACAGCAGGTTGTGGCCATCGCGCTCGCGCTTGTGCACGTAGAGCTCGTAGCCCACCTGGCCCGCGGCGCCGGCGAAGAAGCCGTACTCGAAGCTCGTCTTGAGCTGCGGCGCCCAGAAATCGTCGAAGCTGCGGGCGAGACGGTCGGCGCCGCCGCCCTGCGCGGTCGGAATCACGACGCGGATGTTCTTCGAAGGGAAGGCTTGCGCGCGGGCGCGCAGCGGGCCGAGCGTGACGGCCGCGGCGGCGCCGGCCAGCAGGCGGCGCCGCGTCGGGTTGGCAGTTTTCATGTAATCCTCCTCGGGATAGCTGAATATTAGAATACCTTGAAACGATTGCTCGCCGCGGCTCTGCTCGCTTTCGCGCCGAACGTCCTGGCGCAATGGCTCGAGCTGTCGTTCGTCGACCCCGGCCTGCGCTGGCGCGCATCGGCACGCTCGAGTGGCGCGTGCCGCTGCGCGACGTCGACCGCCATGCGATGGTGCCGCCGCTCGGTGTGAACCGGGTTGCGCTCAACGTGTTCTTCGGCTCGGCCTGGCCGAAGGTCTCGACGATCGCGGCAAGACCGCGGCCTACCTCAGGATCGGCCGCTCGTTCTGAAAATGATTTTCCCAGCCTGGATACTTTTTCGCTACGGCGATTTCACCAGCCGGCGATACTGCGCCATGTAGCGGATCGCCTCCCTGGGCTTTTTCAGCTCCTCGCACAGCAGCCCGAGGTTGTAGCAGCAGTCCGCCATGCGCGGATCTTCGCGCAGCGCGGCCTTGTAGGCATCCACGGCCTCGAGCTTGCGACCCATTTTCTCGAGCCGCACGCCCAGGTTATAGAGGGCAACCGGATCGTTTTCTGGCAGCTCGCTGGGTTTCTCGCGCTCGATCACTTTCAGGGGGCCGGCTGCGGGATCGCCCTCGAACATCAGCAGGTACTGGCCGGAGTCGGCCTGCCAGCGGCTGGTGCCTTCTTTCACGACCACCCGGTCGCCGACCGCGTCGATGCTCAGGCCCGAAAGCGGCATCGCCTCGGGAAGGTGGCGGCGCAGCTCCTTCAGGGATTTCGTGATGCGCCGCGCGGGGACCCGCGCGGCGGCGAGCGCCTGCGCGGTGCGCAGCACGATCAGGTCCTGGAACGAGAAGCGCAGGGAATTGCGCGGCCCGCGCGACGGGGTGACGAAGCCGGCTTCGACCAGGACGCGGATGGTGCTGCGCGGCAGGCGCAGGAGCTTCTCGACCTCCCGCACCCCGAAGTCGGGCACGTTATTTCTTGGCGGCCTTCCGGGCTGCGGGCTTCGCGGCCTGCGCTTTCCTGGCCGGCTTCTTCTCCAGGCTGGCGCGCAGCGCCTCCATCAGGTCGATCACCTGCGCGCCCTGCTCGGGCGCCTCGGTCATGGTGATCTCCTGGCCTTCGACCTTCTTCTGCACCGCGGCCTCGATGCGCGCGCGCACCTCGTCGGTATAGGCCGCGGGATCGAACTTGTCCGCGGTCTGCTGCTCGATCAGCTGCTGCGCGAGTTTGAGCTCGGCCGGCTTGACCTCGGTCCTGGGGATGTCGACCTCCCGCATCGGGCGCACTTCGCCGGCGTAGAGCAGCTGCTGCATCACCAGGCCTTCGACCAGGTCCTCCACCGGGCGGATCATCACGATGTACTGCTTGCCGCGCGCGGCCCAGCGGCCGAGCGCGCAGCGCCCCGATTCCTTCAGCGCCCGCGCCAGCAGCGCATAGGGCTTCGCGCCTCCCTTGTCGGGTCCGAGGTAGTAAGCCTTGTCGAAGTACACCGGGTCCACCGTCTTCAGCGGGACGAACTCGGTGATCTCCGCGCTGTGCGTTCCGGTCTCCTCCAGCGCCTTCAGCTCCTCGGGCGTGAACATCACGTACTGGTCCTTGGCGAACTCGTAGCCCTTGGCCATGTCCTCGCGCGGGACCGGCACCTCCTCCTTCACGCAGAAGTACTGCTGCTTGAGCCGCGAGCCGCAGGCCTTGTGCAGCAGGTTGAACGAGATGGCGCGGCTCGCCTCGGTGGCCGAATAGAGCTTTACCGGGATGGAGACCATCCCGAAGGAAATCGTCAACGACGCAATCGATCGCGCAGCCATTTCAACTCTCCTTACGATTCATAGACTTGTATCACATACTTCCAGCGAAAGGTTTAGAGGATACCGCATTCTCCAGGTTTTGCTTGCGCTTCAGCGCATCGCGCCAGCGGTCGCCGGTCCGGGCGAGGCGCTCGGCCGCGTTGGTGAGCCTGAAATCGAGCGGATGCGCCCTGGCGAGCTCCTCCCAGGTGAGCGGCATGGATACCGGCGCACCCGGAGCGCCGCGCGGCGAGTAAGCCACGTTCAGCGTCTTGCCGCGCACGTTCATGTTGTAGTCCATGAAGATCTTCCCGGTGCGCTTGGGCACGCTCCACTCCAGGGTGATGTCCTTCGGGTGCAGCCGCATCAGGTGCCGCCCGACGCGCTCGGAGACATCGCGCGCGAGGTCGAAGTCGATGCTGCGGCGGATCGGCAGGAAGACGTGCAGGCCGGTCTTGCCGGAAGTCTTCACGATCGGCTCGAGCGACATGCCGCTCAGGAGCTCGCGCAGCCGGAACGCCACCTCCTTGCCCTTCTCGAAGGCGATGGTGTTGAGCTCCGGCTCGTCGCCCGGCTTTTCCTTTCCGGAATAGATGTACGGATCGATGTCGAACACCACGTAATCGGGGTAGTTCAGCACGGACTCTTCGAGGGAAGCGAGCGAGCTCGCGTAATCCGTACGCTTGCTTGCAGCGTCGGGACCAACCTTGGCGCGCGAATGCCATACGTGGAACTCGAGCGTCCCCGATTGCGCGAGCCACAGCAGCGTCGGCAGGTTGTTGCACAGCAGGTAGTCGTGGCTTTCGTCCTTGCTGCCCGAGTACACGGTGATCGTCTCGACGAACTTCGGCCGTGCCTGTGTCCAGTGCTTCTGGAAGAAGCGCTGGCCGCCGATGCCGTCGGGCATGCGGATCATGGTGAGCGGCCGGTCGGCGAGATGCGGCAGCATCGCGGGCGAAACCCGCGCCAGGTAGCGCAGCAGGTCGCGCTTGGTGAGCGCCGGCTGCTTCAGCCCCGGGTCGGCGGGCCAGTAGACGCGATCCAGGTTGCTGAGCTTGATCGCGTGAGCGCCTACCGAGATCGCGCCGCTGGCCTTGCACCAGTCGAGCTGGGCCAGGACTTGATCGATTTCAGACCCGGAGGCCGCCTTGGGAGCGGCAACCCCTGGATCGTTACGCCGCACGCTCTTCGCGTCGATGTCGTCGCGCAGCCGCAGGAACACCGGCGCACGCAGCGAGCCGTCGCCGGTCCAGCCCTGGAACTTCACCTCGACGGCGACCTTCGGCTCGACCCAGGTCGTCGGCGCGTTCAGCTCGGGCTTCTCGGCGAAGGGGCAGGTCTTAAGGTGCAGCGGCGCCAGCCGCGTCTTGACCTGCGCCAGCGACCTGTCGTCGAAGCCGGAGCCGACATGCGACGCGTACTTGAGCTTCCTGCGTTCCCAATAGCCGACCAGCAGCGCGCCCAGCGGCGCGCGCGAGCCCTTCCCTTTCGTATAGCCGCCGACGACGAAATCCGCGCTCGCCGAGGATTTCACCTTCAGCCAGGCGCCGGAGCGCTTGCCGGTCTCGTAGCGGCTGTCCTTGCGCTTGCCGATGACCCCTTCGAAGCCGCTCGCCAGCGCCGCCGCGTAAAGCTCGATGCCATCCTCGGATGCATGCACGAGCTGCACCCGCGGGGAAGGCAGCAGGCATTGCGCAAGATAGCGCCGCCGGTCGGCGTACGGTGCCTTGCGCAGGTCCACGCCGGCGAAGTGCAGCAGGTCGAACGCATAGAACACGACCGGGGTGCCCTTCTCGGCCGCGGCGATATCCCGCTCCGCCTTCAGCTGAAAGCGGTTCTGCAGCGCGTTGAAGGAAGGCTTGCCACTCTCGTCGAAGGCGACGATCTCGCCGTCGAGGATCATGCCCGGGCCCTGGCCGGCGAGCTCCGCCGCGAGGCCGGGGAACTGCCTGGCGAGCTCGAGCCCTCGCCTCGATTTCAGATTCACTTTCTTATCGATGAATGCGAGGACGCGGTACCCGTCGAGCTTCGGCTCCCACATCCAGTCGGCCTTGTTGAACGGCGCGTCGGTCAGCTCCGCGTGCATCGGCTCGAGCCTGTCCGGCATCGCCTCGCGCCTGCCGGCGGGAGCGAGCTCCGCCGCAGCCATGCGCTGCACCGGCCTCGCCTTCATCTCGTCGACGGCGATTCCGGACAGCACCGAGCGATTGCGCGCGGTGACGTCGTCCTGCGTCGCGAAGCGATCCTTGTGCTTGATGAGGAGCCAGTCCTTGCCGCGGGAGGTGCGCACCAGCGCGAATGAGCCTTTGACCTTTTCGCCGCGCAGCGTAACGCTGAGCTTGCCCTTTTCCAATCCGCGCAGGACCTGCTCCTCGGCCGCCCTGCGGTCGTCGACCCAGGGCTCCTCGTCGTCCGGCGAGTACACCCCGCAATCCCAGACGATCACCTCGCCCGCGCCGTACTGGCCCGGCGGGATCACGCCCTCGAACGACGCATAGTCGAAAGGATGATCCTCGGTCGGCACCGCCAGGCGCTTCTGGGCGGGGTCGAGCGAGGGTCCCTTGGGCACCGCCCAGGACTTGAGCACGCCGTCGCATTCGAGGCGCAAGTCGTAGTGCAGGCGGCGCGCCGAGTGCTGCTGGATCACGAACAGCAACGGCCCGCCACGCGCCTCGGCCACGGCCGGCGCTGGCTCCGGTGTGATGCCGAAGCTGCGCTTGGCGGAATACTCGCTAAGCTTGCCTTTCGCCATGACGGAATTCTAGGAGCGTTGTTGCGTGCGTTGCGCTTGAGGGGCAAGATTCGCGCGCCGTGAGCGCCTCTCAGCCGCCGCAACCCGAACCGGCGTCCCGCGTTCGCCCGAGCCGGGACTTTCGCACGGAACCCTGGCTGCCCAAGTTAATCGTGCTCGTGATCGCGCTGGGCGCGATCGGTGGCGGCTCGGGTTTACTCATCGCCGCGTTCAGTGGCGCCGAGTACATAGTGAAATCGCCCGCGCCGCTGTGGATCGGTTACGCGGCCGGATTGATGTTTCTCCTTCCCGGCCTTGGCGCGTTCGGCTTCTTCCTCTACGGCATCGGCGTGCCGCTGCGCAGCGGGGCGGGATTTCTCGGCTTGCTCCTGGCCTTGTCCGGAGCGGGGCTGCTCGCCGCGATCTTCCACCAGGGTGCGTTTTTCGCCGCTCCCGAGTCCTGGGGCGGCACGCGCTTCGGCCCGCTCGGGCCGCGCGATTTCGCGCGCGTCGGCGTCGTCTGGATGGACCTGCTGGTGCTGCAGTTCGTCGTGCTGCTCGTCTGGCTCGCACGCTTGCCGGCCGGCCATCTCCCCGCCCGAATCAAGGCTTGGCAACGCTGGCGGATTCCGGCGTTCTTCGCGGCGCCGGCGGCCGTGGCGTTCGCGCTTCACTTCGCCGGCGCTTACGATCGCATCGAGCGCGAGTTCGGGCCAGCGAAACATGAACCGGCTGCGGCGCGTACTGCGGCTCCCGCGACCCCCGCAGGGCCCAAGCCGCCGCCGGCGGCAAAGCCGCTCGAGTATTTCCTCGGCACGTGGATCAACCCTCAACCCGGACGGCACGAGAGCCACAAGGTGGAAATCCGCGCCGAGGGCGGATCGGTACATATCCGCGTCACGCGGACTTGCGTGCCGAAAGAGTGTGTGCTCGGCGAGGGCCGTGCCGAAGTCATCCGGACGCCGGACAAGGAGCAGGTCATCGACTTGCGCGCCGAGTTCAAGAACGCCAGCGGCGAAACTTCGACGATCGCCCTCACCCCCGAGGGCGCTGCCCGCTTGCGGTCCCGGGAATCCTGGCGTACCGGCGCCAGGATTTACCACGGCGACGTCCGTCTGCGCCGGAAGGACCAATGAAATTGCTGGCCGGCGCGAGCGGCTACTCCTTCAAGGAGTGGAAAGGCGCCTTTTATCCGGAAAAGATCAAGCCGGAAGAGGTGCTGGCGTTCTACTCGCAGCGGCTGCCGACGGTGGAGATCAACAACACGTTCTATCAGATGCCGAAGCTCGGCGTGCTGGAGAACTGGGCGCGCTCGACCCCCGGGTCGTTCCGCTTCGCCATCAAGGCTTCCCGGCGCATCACGCACATGTCGCGCCTAAAAGCCGACAGCGCAGCCGATTCGGTCGCTTTTCTCTACCGCAACCTCGCCGCGCTCGGCACCAAGCGCGGTCCGGTGCTCTACCAGCTGCCGCCGTTCCTGAAGAAGGACCTGGCGCGGCTCGCCGAATTCCTCGCCCTGCTGCCGCAGGGCCACGGCGCTGCCTTCGAGTTCAGGAACGGGAGCTGGTTCTGCGACGACGTGTACGCCGCCCTGAAGGGCGCCGGCGCCGCGCTGTGCCTCTCGGAGCGCGAGGACAACGCGCCGCCACCCCTGGTGGAAACCGCGCCCTGGGGCTATGTGCGGCTTCGCCTGGAGAACTATTCCGGGGAAGACCTGCAGCGTTGGGCCGACCGGCTGGCGTCCACTGGCTGGACCGACATCTACGTATACTTCATGCACGAGCCGACGGCGCCGGCCTACGCGCAAACCCTGATGAAGTTCGCTGCTGCCTAAGGAACGACTTCGAGGATTCCTTCCATGCCCCTCTCGCGGTGGCCGGCTATGAAGGGCAGCTTCTTGCCGCAGTAGATCGGGTACTTCCCGGTCTTGGTCGGAGTAAAGACGACCTTCTTCGGCTCGGCGGCGAGGTCCAGTTCCACCGCCACGCCGGCGTCCGGCGCCTGGATGATGAGGTTGTGCGGCGTCATCCCCGATTCGCGGCTCGCCAGCAGCTCCACCGGCACGTTGACTTTCACGACGATGACGTTGGGCTTGAAGAAGTAGCTTCCGCCGACAATCGTCACCCGCTGGATTCCGTCCTTCGGGTCCTGCGCAAGCGCGCCGCCGGCCGTCGCCGCAACCATCAGCCCGAAGAGCAATCGCCGCATCATCACGGATAGAATTATCGCTCACCATGGCGAGCGCCGCACTCGATGTTGCGGACCTGGAAGTCGCCTACGGCGCCACGGCGGTGCTGAAGAAGGTTTCGCTCGCCGTGGCGGCGGGCGAGTTCGTCGCCCTGCTCGGCCCGTCGGGCTGCGGCAAGACCACGCTGCTGCGCGCGGTATCGGGCTTCGTGCCGGTGGCGGCAGGGCGCATCTCGGTCGCCGGGCGCGACATCACGCACGCGCCGCCGGACCGGCGCGGCATGGCCATGGTGTTCCAGTCCTACGCGCTGTGGCCGCACATGACCACGGCGCAGAACCTCGGCTACGGCCTCAAGCTGCGGCGCGTGGCGAAGCCCGACATCGCGCGGCGCGTGGTCGAGATCCTGGCGATGCTCAAGCTCGACGGCTTCGGCGAGCGCAACGTGACCCAGCTCTCCGGCGGCCAGCGCCAGCGGGTCGCGCTCGGCCGCGCGCTAGCCGTCAGCCCCGAGCTGCTGCTGCTGGACGAGCCGCTCTCCAACCTCGACGCGCGCGTCCGCGAGGAAGTGCGCCACGAGATCAAGGCGCTGCAGGCGAAGCTGGGCATCACCACGATCCACGTCACGCACGACCGCGAGGAAGCGATGGTAATGGCCGACCGCATCGCGATCCTCGACGCCGGGCGCATCGCACAGCTCGGCGCGCCCGAGGAAGTCTACAACCGGCCGAACTCGCCCTTCGTCGCCGCCTTCATGGGCGCCGGCAACGTTCTGGCCCTGGAGGCAAGGCCGGTGGACGGCGGCATGGAAATTCAGCCAGGCGCGCACAACGACGGCGTTCGCGTCCCGCAGCTCGCGATCGCCGGCCCGGTCATCGCGCACTTTCGCAGCGAGGCCGCGCGCCTCGGGCCGGCGGACGCGCGCGCCGAAGACCGCCTTTTGCTGCGGGGCCGCATCGTGCAGGCTTCGTACCCGGGCGGCTTCTACCGCTACGCGGTGGCGGTGGGAGATAATCAGTTCATGGTGGACGACGCCCGGCGCCTCGCGGTCGGCGCGGCGGTCGGGATCGGGCTGCCGGTGTCTTCACTGCATTTCTTTTCGAGGAGGAAAGCATGAACCGCAATCTCGCCTTGCTGGCACTGGCGGCGGCGCTCGCCGCCACCCCGGCGGCGGCGCAGCAGACCACGCTCAACGTGGTCACCGCCGGCGACCAGAACATGGTCGACTACGTGAAGGACTTTCTCGCGCCGCGCTTCGAGAAGAACAACCCGAAGGCGACCGTGAGAGCGGTCGGCACCGGGCCGGGCGACGCGGGCTCGCAGAAGATCGCCGAGAAGCTCCAGGCGCAGAAGGCGAACGCCGCCTGGGACGTCGACGTCGCGGTGATCCACCAGAAGATGGCCGGCGACCTGGTGCGCGAGGGCCTGCTCGCGCCGTATGTGCGCGACGTCGCCACCGGCAAGCTGGTCACTTCCGAGAGCTCGAAGAACGCGCTCGGCACCAACGTCGCCGGCTACGTGATCCCGATGTTCCAGAGCCAGACCGCGATCGCCTGGAACCCGGCGCTGGTGAAGTCGCCGCCCAAGAGCTACGACGAGCTCGCCGCCTGGGCCAAGGCCAACCCGAGGAAGTTCGGTCACAACGGCATCAAGGGCGGCATGTCCGGGGTCGCGTTCATCGTCGGCTGGGTCTACGCCTACGGGCCGGATTCCAATCGGCTGATGAAAGGCCCGTACGACGCGTCCACCAAGGCGACCTGGGACGGCGCGCTCGCCAAGCTGAAGGAGTTCAACCGCAACGTGGTGATCACGCCGGGCAACGCCGGCACGCTCGACATGCTGAACCGCGGCGAGATCGCCATGGGCCCGGTGTGGGTCGACATGTTCTACACCTGGATGGCCGACGGCAAGCTGCCGCCGAACATGCGCCTGCAGCTCATCGGCCCGGGCATGCCCGGCCAGCCGATGTACTACGTGATTCCCGCCAAGGCGGCCAACATGGCGGCGGCGAAGAAGTTCGTCGAGATGGCGACCAGCCCGCAGGTCCAGGCCGAGGGCATCGTCAAGAAGTTCAACTGGTACCCGGGAATCGACGCCCAGCACGTGAAGGCGCAGCTCGACGACAAGACCTGGAACAAGCTGTTCGTCGACGTCACGCCGCAGGAACTCGCGGCCAAGGGCAAGACCTTCCCGATCAAGCAGTACTTCGACGACATCCTCGAAAGCTACGAAAGGAAAGTGCTGAACTGAGGTAATGCAGGACCGCGGCCGGCTCGGCATAGCGCTCGTCGCACCGGCGCTGGCCGCGGTGCTGGTGCTGTTCGTCTACCCGCTCGGCTACTCGCTCGTCACGGCGTTCGAGGCCAAGGGCGGCGGCTTCACCTTCGGCAACTTCGCCAAGGCTTTCGAGTTCTACAGCGTGGACATCGGCTTCACGCTGGTGATCATCGGGCTGTCCACCCTGCTGATCGCCCTGGCGTCGATCGCGATCGGCGGCTACCTGGTGCTCGGCGAGAGCCCGCGCGCGGTGGCGCTGCTGCGCTGGCTCTACCGCTGGCCGCTGTTCATCCCCTTCGTGGTCGCGGCGCAGTGCATGCGCTCCTTCCTCGCCAAGAACGGCCTGATGAACAACACCTTCGTGGCGCTGGGGATACTGGAGGTCGACCAGACCATCGGCTTTCTCGACTGGCGCGGCATCGTGATCACCTTCGTCTGGAAGCAGACGCCGTTCGTGGCGCTGCTGGTCGCCGGCGCCATGGCCGCGCTCGACCGCTCGACCATCGAGGCGGCGCGCAACCTCGGCGCGTCGCGCCTGCGCATCCTGTTCGAGATCCTGGTGCCGCAGGTCATGCCGACGCTGATGGTCGGCCTGATCCTGTCCTTCGTCACCATGATGAGCGTGCTGTCGGTGCCGCTCATGATCAGCGGCGAGTCGCCGACCATGATGACGGTCGACATGGCGTTCCGCATCAACAACTACGGCGACTACGGCACCGCGAATGCGCTCGGCTTCATCTCCTACCTGCTGACCGCCGGGTGTGCGTGGGTCTACTTGAAGAGGTCAATCAAGCCATGAGCGCCTGGATCGGCCGCGCGCTCATCCTCGGGCTGCTGGTGTTCGTGGTGTTCGGCCCGCTCGCCAACCTGGCGCTGTGGGCCGCCGCCGAGCAGTGGTACTTCCCGCACAAGCTGCCGCTCAGCTACGGCACCAAGTTCTGGGAGCAGGTGTTCAAGCCGCGCGGCGACGCCCTCGCGTCCCTGATGACCAGCGTGTGGATCGCGCTGTCCACCGTGGCGACGTGCCTCGCGCTCGCCATTCCCGCCGGCTACGCGCTGGCGCGCCTGAAGCTGCCTTGGCGCAGCGCGATCCTGCTCGCCTTCCTGCTGCCGCAGGCGTTTCCCAGCGTCGCGGTCTACATCAACGTGGCGCGCATCTTCTACGAGCTGAAGCTGAACGGCACCATGGCTGGCGTGATCCTGGTGCACACCGTGCACGGCCTGGTGTTCGCGGTGTGGATCACCGCCGCCGCGTTCGCCGCGGTGGACCGCGACCTCGAGCTCGCGGCGCGCAACCTCGGCGCCTCGGGCCTGCGCAGCTTCCTTACCGTCAGCCTGCCGCTCGCCGCCCCCGGCATCATGGCGAGCGCGATCTTCGTGTTTCTCGAGTCGCTCGACGAGTTCACCGGCACGTTCTTCGTCGGCGTGCCCGACGTCATCACCCTGCCGCTGCTCATGTTCACCGCCAGCATCGCGGGCAACTACCAGATCGCGGCGATCACCGCCCTGGTCCTGCTGGTGCCGTCGGTGCTCTTCATGCTGTTCATCGAGCGCTTCCTCAAGGCCGACGTGCTCTCCAAGATCGGCGCTTGAACAGCATTTTCGTCGCCCGTGCGTTGCGTGACTTCGGCGACGGCTTCGTCGCGATCCTGCTGCCGGTCTATCTGATCGCGCTCGGACTGTCGGCGTTCGACGTCGGGCTGGTCGCGACGCTGGCGCTCTTCGGCTCGGCGCTGCTGACGCTGGGCGTCGGGTTCCTGGGCGCCCGCCATGATGTGCGCACGCTGCTGCTGGCCGCCTCGGCGCTGATGATCGCCACCGGGCTCGCGTATGCGTCCGCGAACGACTACGCCGTCCTGCTCATCGTCGCCTTCGTCGGCACCATCAACCCTTCCGGCGGCAGCACCAGCGTGTTCGTCCCGCTCGAGCACACGGTGCTCTCGGGCGCCGTCGCTGCCGCCCGGCGCACCTGGGCTTTCGCCCGCTACAGCCTGATCGGCGCGCTCGCCGGAGCGATCGGCGCGCTGGCCGCGGCCACGCCCGACTGGCTCGCGCCGCTCGGCATCGGCACCCTCGCGGCCATCAAGATCATGTTCGGCTTCTACGCCTTCCTCGGCCTTCTCGGCGGGCTCGCGTATCACCGTATTGTTCCCACGAAGAGAATCCAGACTTCGGCGCCGCTCGGTCCCTCGCGCGGCATCGTGTACAAGCTGGCCGCGCTGTTCAGCATCGATGCGTTCGCCGGCGGCTTCGTGGTCCAGTCGCTGCTCGCGCTCTGGCTGTTCGAGCGCTTCGGCTTGTCGCTCGCCGCGGCCGGGGCATTCTTCTTCTGCAGCGGGGTGCTGGCGGCGTTCTCCTTCCCGGTCGCCGCCTGGATCGGCGGCCGCATCGGGCTGGTGAACACCATGGTGTTCACGCACATCCCGTCCAGCCTGTGCTTGATCGCCGCGGCGTTCGCGCCATCGGTGGAATGGGCTCTCGCGCTGCTCCTGGTGCGCGCCGCGCTGTCGCAGATGGACGTGCCGACGCGCTCGTCCTACGTGATGGCGGTGGTCACCGCGGCCGAGCGTCCGGCCGCGGCGAGCGTGACCGCCGTTTCCCGCAGCCTCGCCTCGGCCGCCAGCCCCGCTCTCGCCGGCGCGCTGTTCGCCGCCGGCCTGCAGGCCTGGCCGTTGCTGCTGTGCGGCGGGTTAAAGATCCTCTACGACCTGATGCTGCTCGCCGCCTTCCGCAGGATCAAGCCGCCGGAGGAGCGCTAGAATGAATCCATGAAAAAGGTCAAAGCTTCGATGATGAACGCGATCCACGACCTGCCGCTGCTGGTGGCGCGCGACGAGGGCTTCTTCCGCGACCAGGGCCTCGACGTGGAGATCGTAAGAACGCCCGGCTCGGGCCAGCGCGACTCCGACCACCAGGCGCTGCGGCCGAACATCTTCGAGCGCACCATGGAGTCGCTCTACGACCAGGGCGCCTGCGACCAGTTCCGCATGTGCGAATGGGGCGTGATGAAGCGCGCGGTCGAGTCCACCGCCGCCGGCGGCCACCGGCCGGCGAAGATCGTGGCGCTCGGCTCGGCGATGTCGTCGTTCGCGATCGTCACCGCGCCGCAATCGCGCATCTACGAGCCCGAGCAGCTGAAGGACCGGCCGATCGCGGTGAGCCCGTTCAACGGCTCGCATTTCACCACCCTCAAGCTGCTCGAGGGCTTCCTCAGGCGCGAGCAGATCAAGACCACGTTCGCCGGCACCATGAAAGAGCGCCTCGAGGCGGTGGCGCGCGGCGAGGTCGCGGCCGCGAGCCTGATGGAGCCCTGGATCAGCGTCGCCGAGAAGCGCGGCCTGCGCGTTCTGATCGAGTCCCATTCCACGCGCAGCGAAGCCGCGGGCGACGAGCTCGACGGGCCGACGCTCGCCAAGATGTTCCGCGCCGAAGCCGCCGCGGCCGACGCGATCGACCGCGATCCCGGGCGCTATGCCCGCTACCTCGTCGAGGAGGCCGGCGGGCTGCTCGAGCTGAAGGACCTCAAGCTCGCGCGCATCCTGAACGCGCCGCCCGAGCCCTACACGCGCGAGCGCTTCGACCACACCTACCAGTGGACGCTCGGCTGGGGCCTGGTGCCGGCGGGCGCCACCTACGAGAACACCGTCGACAACCGCGCCTGGAAGTAGTCTCCGCTCTCAAGAACTACTACGCCCGTAACGAGGGCGCAGTCGCCGCGGCGTTCTTCGCCGCCGGCTTCGTGTTCGACATGCTGACCGCCGGGCGCATCGATTCGTGGCTCACGATCGCGCAGCAGGCGCTGTACCTCGCGGTGATCACGGCGGTGCTGCTGCACATGCTGCTCCTCGAGCAACCCGACCCGAGCGGCTTGCCCGCGCTGGCCCGCTGGTACTACGAATACCGCTCCGCCCTCGTGCACTTTCTCCTGGGAGCGCTCCTCAACCTGTACGCCATCTTCTACTTCAAGAGCTCGTCGCTCCTCGTGTCGGTCGGGTTTCTCGGCTTCCTCGTCGTGCCCCTGCTGGCGAACGAGCTGCGGCGCGTCAAGTCGGCGGGGCTCGCTTTCAAGTTCGCCCTGCTGAGCCTGTGCTTCCTGTCCTTCTTCGCCTGTCTCGTCCCGGTGCTCGCCGGCTCGATCGGCGTGGCCTTGTTCCTGCTGTCGATGCTCGCGGGCTGCGTGCCCCTGCTGGCCGCGGCCTGGCGCATCCGCAGCGCCGCGCCCGACAAGTTCGTCCTGGCGCGGCGGCAGATCCTCCTGCCGCTCGGCTGCGTGCTGATGGGCTTCCTCGCCTTCTACTTCCTGCGCGTGATTCCGCCTGTGCCCCTCTCGATCCCGTTCATCGGGGTCTACCACCAGGTCGAGAGGACCGAGGCCGGCTACCGGCTCAGCCACGAGCGCCCGTCGTGGCGCATCTGGCACAACGGCGACCAGGCGTTCCTCGCCCAGCCCGGCGACCGGATCTACGTGTACTTCCGCGTGTTCTCGCCGGCGCGCTTTTCCGACGAGGTGCAGCTGCGCTGGCACTGGAAGGACGCGGCGCGCGGCTGGACGCTGCAGGACTCGATCCCGATCCGCATCGTCGGCGGCCGCGAGCAGGGCTTCCGCGGCTACGGCTTCAAATCCAACTACCAGCCCGGCGAATGGAAGGTGCAGGTCGAGACCACCGACGGCCGCGAGATCGGCCGCGTGTACTTCGACCTGGCCGCCGCGCCCGCGGCGCCGCGCAGCTTCATGACCGAGCTCGACTAGCTGCCGAATTTGATGTACTTCACCATCTCCTTCTGCACCTCGGCGGGCTGCTCGAGCAAGCTGTTGAACATCTTCAGCACCTCCTCGGGCGGGATGTAGCCGACCTCGATCCTGGCCTTCTTCGTCTCGGCGAGGAATTCGGGGTCCCTGACGGCCTTGGCAAACGCCTCGCGCAGCAGCTTCACGCGATCGGCCGGTGTCCCGGGCGGGGCGGCGAAGGCGCGCCCGATCGCCTGCGGCGCGGCGCGGATGCCCATGATCGCCTTGCCCACCGCGCTGGTGGCGAGATCCTCGTCGACCGGCAGGTGCTCCCAGCCGGGAAGCGCGACGCGCCCGCGCACCAGCGGCCGTACCGCGCCGCGGTCGGCGGCGAGCTTGATGGTGGTGGCGAAGGCGGCCCACACGTCGACCTCCTTGCGCTCGATCGCGAGCAGCACGTCGGCGTTGGCCGGATAGCCCGAGACCAGCTTGAACTTCGCGCCCGCGAACTCCTTCAGGAGCAGCGGGAAGTCGTGCGCGTTCGACCCGGGACCGGTCGTGCCGACGACGAGCTCGCGGTCGGCCCGCTTCAGCTCGTCCCAGCTCTTGTAGGGCAGGTCGGCGCGGATCGACAGCGCGACGCCGTCGGCGCCCGACGACCCCAGCCACTGGAAGCGGCGCAGATCGAAGCGCGCGGCCTCCACCCTGGTCAGCTGCGCGATGCCGACGTTCGGGTTGGTCGCGAGCAGCGTCAGCCCGTCGGGTTTCGCCACGGTGTAGACGTGGTTAGTCGCGACCAGGTGCGCGGCGCCGGTCATGTTCTGCACGATCACGTTCGGCTTGCCCGGGATGTGGTTGCCGAGATGGCGCGCGACGATGCGCGCCGCGATCTCGAGGCTGCCGCCCGAGGCGCCGATCACCACGGCTACGGTCTTGCCTTCGTAGAACGAGCCCTGCGCCCAGGCGGCGGGCGCGCCGCCCAGCACGGTGAGCGCCGCGACGAAACACGTTTTCCTCATGGTCATCCTCCTAACGTTATTAGACCGGCTTCGAACGGAAAATGCAGCAGTCTCACGAATACCAGGTAGAAAAAGCCCCAGGCGGCGGCGGTCAGCGCGAGCGACATCCCCCACCCCGCCCGGCTCTGCAGCATGAGGAACGAGAACACGAAAACCGGCACCGCGACGGGAAATCCGACGAGCAGCACCAGCGCGATGAACGCCGCCATCCAGGCGAACACCGCGAGCACCCGGCGCCGGTCGGCCGCGCTCTCGCCCGGCTGCGCCGGGTCGCGCAGCTCGATGACGGTCTGCACCGCCGCGAGCGCGAGCAGCGGTATTCCCATCGTCAGCGGAAACAGCGCCGCCTTGGGCGGCCAGGCGAGCGCGGCGTACACGGCATAGGCCGCCGCCGCCGCCAGCCCGAGGCTGAACAACGCGGCGCCGCTAAGCCGCACGGGTCCTGCGCTCCTGGAAATACGGGTACGCCACGACCAGCAGCGTCAGCACGATCAGGACGATGACCAGGGGCTGCGCGAGCCAGCCGTAGCCGTAGCGCGCCATCGAGATGAACAGGTAGGTCTCGGCGAGCTTGCCGAGCACGAAGCCGAGCACCAGCGGCGCGCGCGGCCAGCCGTAGCGCACCATCAGGTAGCCGAGCGCACCGGCCGCGAGCGTCACCAGGAGGTCCGCAATCTGCTTGTTCGCGGTGTAGCTGCCGACGAACACCAGAAGCAGCAGCAGCGGCAGGATCAGGCTGCCGCGCACGCGCGTCACCAGCGCCAGGTATTTCAGCGTGGCGAGGCAGACCACCACGGTGATCACGTTGGCGATCACCAGCGTCCAGACCATCGAGTAGGTGACCGCGAGGTGCTTGGTGAGCATGTCCGGCCCGGGATGCAGGCCCATGATCAGGAACGCGCCGAGCAGGATCGCCATCGCGCCGCTTCCCGGCACGCCGAAGGCGATCGTCGGGATCAGGTCGCCGCCTTCCTTCGAGTTGTTGGCCGCGCCCGGCCCGAGCACGCCGCGCACGTCGCCCGCGCCGAAGCGGCTGCGGTCCTTGGCATCTTTCGCGCTCTGCACCGCGTGGGCATAGGCCATCCATTGCGCCACGCCGCCGCCGGCCCCGGGCAGGATGCCGACGAACACGCCGACCGCCGAGCAGCGCACCACCAGCCAGAAATGCCGGAACGTGTCCTTGACGCCCTGCCACACTCCCGCGCCGAGCTTCGCCGGCGCGTTGCCGGCGATCGAGGTACCGCGCACCGCGAGGTCGATGATCTCGGGAATGGCGAAGATGCCGACCAGCACCGGAATGAGGTCGAGCCCTTCCCACAGATAGATCAGGCCGAAATCGAAGCGCAGGATGCCCGATTGCCGCTCCTGCCCGATGGTGGCGAGCAGCAGCCCGAGGAAGCCCATCGCGAAGCCCTTGATCTGCGCGCGCGTGCCCAGGCCGCTCAGCGAAGTGATGCAGGCGATGCCCATCAAGGTGATCATGAAGAGCTCGGGCGAGCCGAAGGTGAGCACCAGCGGCCGCACGATCGGGATCGACACCGCGAGCGCCGCGGCGCCGATCAGCGCGCCGACCAGCGAGCTCATCAGCGCCGCGCCCAGGGCGCGCGCCGCCTCGCCCTGCTTGGCCATCGGGTGCCCGTCGACGACCGTCGCCGCCGACAGCCCTTCCCCGGGCACGCCGAACAGGATCGAGGTGATGTCGCCGGTCGTCGCCGCGACCGAATGCATGCCGAGGAGAAAGGCGAACGCCTCCACCGGCGTCATCTTGAACACGAACGGCAGCATCAGCGCGAGCGTGGCCGCGCCGCCGATCCCCGGCAGCAGGCCGACGACGAAGCCGAGCGCCATTCCCACCAGCATCAGGCTGAAGGCGTTCCACTGCAGCACCAGCAACAGACCCTGGATCAGCGCGTCGAGCATCGGTCTGCGATGCTAGAACAAAAAGGCCCGGTCCCTGTCCGGGGCCGGGCCTTGCGTGAGCGAAACGCTTATTTGTTCAGGTCTTTCGAGGCGGGCGTCCTGCCGCCCTGCACGCCGAGGCGGCCGCCGGTGCCGAGGCCGCCTTTCACTTCCTGCGCCTTGTAATTCTTCGCGGCCTTGACCAGGTTGTTGTAGGCATCGGCGAAGGAGCTGGCGATGACCTTGCCTTCCGGGGTCTTGGTGTACCCGCCCATCGTGCCGGCGGCGCCGCCGCCGAACACGCCGCCCCACGCGCCGAAGTCGGTCTTGGACGAATTCCCCTCGGCGGCCGCGAGCTGCACGCCCGAGCGGTTGTCGATCAGGGTGAGCATGGTCGAGGCTTCCTTGAACTTCAGGCTGCCGGCCACCGCGCCGACCGTCGAGCCCCAGGAGCCGAGCCTGCTGGTGAGACCGCCCACCGCGGCGCCGATGCCGCCGGAGTCGCGGCTGCTGAAGGTGATGCTCGGGTTCATCGCGTAGTCCGCGGCCACCAGCTGGCCCTTGCCGAAGTCGCTGCCCTGGCGGGTCTCGCCGGAGCGCTCGAACTCGCGCTCCTGCTTCATCACGTTCATCGCCGCGCCGCGCTCGACCACGACGAAGCAGTTCGACTGCTGGATCAGCATGCGCAGCAGCGGCACGGTCGACTGCACCTGGTACTGCTGCATCGTGTGCCACCAGCCGGCGTTGCGATCCTCCACGACCGCGAGCGTGCCGAGCGTCTCGCTGCACTTCTCGAGCGTGCCGCCGGCAGTCTGCGACTGCGACCATGCGCTGCTCGCGACCAGCGCGAGCGACGCGGCGAAGATGATCTTCATGAGGACCCCCTTTTCGATATGCCAGCCTGCGACGCCTAGCTTACGCCATTGGGGCCGGCTGCTCCAACGGGAAAAAGTCACTGGGGCTGCGGCGGTCAAGCGTCCTCGTGCTAGCGCCGGGAGCGGCGCCGCGCGGGGGTGCGCCTGCCCTTGCTCATCTCGGCGCGAGCCGCCGCCACCGCTGCTGTGCTCGCAGCTTTCAGCACGCGGCCCGTCTTCTGGAGCGAGCGCCTGATCTTGCGGCGGGTGCGCTCGTCGGTGGCCCGCCGGCGCGCTGCCTTGAGCAGACGATCGGCCTCGCGGGCCGCTTGAACGGCGGTCGCCTTGGCGCGTTTCGCCGCCTGCATCGCGAGGCGCTGGAACTTGTTCGTGGATGCCATCAGATCCTCCCTTGCTCGGTAGGTTGGAAATGATACGATCAAATTCATGGGTAGCATGAATGCGGCGGCGCAGGATGCCGTCGTGCTCAGCGCGGGGGCGGTCGAGCCGGGCCTGGTTGCCGCGCTCGCGCTGTATCAGAAGGAAACCGGCAGGAAACCTGCGCTGACGTTCAACACCGCGCCGCAGATCCGCGAGCGGGTCGAGAACAAGGGCGAGAAGTTCGACGTCGTGATCGTGCCGCCCGCGGTGATGGACGCTTTCGCCGGGGCCGGCCGCGTGGCGGCCGAGCGCGTGACGCTGGGACGCGTCGGCCAGGGAATCGCCGTGCGCCCGGGCGCGCCGGTTCCCGACATCTCCAGCGTCGAGGCGCTCAAGCGCGCCATGCTCGAAGCCGATTCGGTGGTGTTCAACCGCGCTACCGGCGGCCAGTACATCGAAAGCATGCTGCGCAAGATCGGCGCGTACGGCGAGATCGAGCGCAAGACGACGCGCTACGCCAGCGCGGCGCAAGTGATGGACCACCTGCTCAAGGGCAAGGGCCGGGAGGTCGGCTTCGCGCCGATGACCGAGATCATGCAATACACAGACAAGGGCCTGCGCTTCGTCGGCCCCTTGCCGCCCGAAGTGCAGCAGCACACCACCTACGTCGCTTCGCCGATGCGCGGCGCCGCCAATGCTCAGGCGGCCGCGGCGCTGGTGCGCTTCCTCGGCACTGCGCCGGCGAAGGCGGCGCTCGCCGCCGGCGGGGTGGAGCCATGACCACGCGACGCAGGTTCCTGCTGGTGTCAGGGGCCGCGCTCGCAACGCCGGTGCTGCCGAGACTTGCCTCGGCGCAACAGTGGCCGGGCAGGACGATCCGGGCGATCGTCCCGTTCAGCGCCGGCTCCACCATCGACATCATCGGGCGCATCGTGCTCGAACCGCTGTCGGCGGCGCTCGGCCAGGCCATCGTGGTCGAGAACCGGGGCGGCGCCGGCGGCAGCATCGGCACCGCGGCGGTCGCCAAGGCGGAGCCCGACGGCTACACCCTCCTGATCCACGCCTCGGCGCATTCGGCGGCGCCGGCCGCGTACCCGAACGCGCCCTACGACGCGGGCCGCGATCTCGCGGGAGTGGCGATCTTCGGCAGCGTGCCCAACGTCACGGTGATCTCGCCCGCCAAGGGCATCAAGACCCTCAAGGAGCTGGTCGAAGCCGCCAGGAAAGGCTCGTTCACGTTCGCCTCGGCCGGCGTCGGCAGCGCGACGCATTGGGCGGCCGAGCGGCTGCGGCTGGCCGCCGGGTTCAGCGCCCTCCACGTACCGTTCAAAGGCGGCCCCGAAGCCCTCACCCAGGTTGCGAGCGGAGAAGTCGATTTCATGAGCATCGGCATCTCGTCGGGCATGCCGTTCATACGCTCCGGCCGCCTCATCCCGCTTGCCGTGAGCACGCTCAAGCGCTCGAGCGCGCTGCCGGAGGTGCCGACGACCACCGAGGCCGGCTATCCCGACAGCGACTACACGTTCTGGAACGGCATGCTGGTGCCCGCGAAGACGCCGCGCGACATCGTCGAGCGCCTGCACCAGGAAACGATGAAGGTGCTGCGCCAGCCCGGCGTGATCGACAAATTCAAGCCGCAGGGAATCGAGCCGATGCCGCTCGCGCCGGCGGAATTCGACGCGCTGATCGCGAAGGAAATCGAAAGCAACAAGGCGCTCGTCAAGGCGGCGGGGCTGAAGTTCAACTGATCCATTCACTCGGAGGAGGATTCATGAACCATGTCCGCAGCAAACCCAATAAACCCCATGCGAGCCGCCGCCAGTTTGTCAAGGCGTCGGCCGCCGCCGCCGCCGTCGCGGCGCTGCCCGGCGGACTGGCGTTCGCCCAGGCGAACGAGATCAAGATCGGATTCCTGCTGCCGCTCACCGGGTCTTTCGCCGAGGCGGGCCAGCTCAACAAGCAGGCGGTCGAGATGGCAGTGGACGAGATCAACCGCGCGGGCGGCGTGAAGAGCCTGAAGGGCGCGAAGATCGTGCCGCTGTTCGCCAACGCGACCTCGGTCGATGAAGCCAACACCGAGACCACGCGCCTGATCTCGCGCGAGAGGGTGACCGGCATCATCGGCGCGTACTCTTCCGGCTCGACCATCTCGAGCACCGTGATCGCCGAGCGCAGCAGCGTGCCTTACCTGGTGCCGAATGCGCTCGCCGACGAAATCACCGCCCGCGGCCTGAAGTACGTGTTCAAGACGGTGCCGCACTTCTCGCAGTTCGCGACCAATGCCGCGGAAATGGTGCTGCAGCTCTCGGAGAACGCGAAGCGCGAGCTGAAGACCTGCTGCCTGGTGCGCGAGAACAATTTTTTCGGCAACGTGGTCGGCCGCGAGTTCGCCAAGTACATGCCGGGGTTCAGGATCCAGATCCTGAAAGACAACATCTTCCCGACCAACCCGACCTCGTTCGAGGACGTGATCCTGTCGCTGAGGCGGGACAGCCCCGACGTGGTGTTCGCCGCGGGCGAGCCCTCTTCGATCACGCTGCTCTTCAAGCAGCTCTCCGAGCTCAGGTACTGGCCGAAGCTCGGCTGGGTGGGCCTTGGCGGCGGCTACACGAACCCGATCACCTGGGGCAACCTCGGCAAGCTCGCCGATGGCCTGATCGTGGTGAACGACTGGTTTCCCGACATCAAGCTGCCCGGCGCGAGGGAGGCGAACGAGCGCTTCAGGAAGCGCACCGGCAAGGACATGCTCGGCAACTCGAACACCACCTACGCCGGCGTGCACATCTTCAAGGCGGCGCTGGAGAAGGCGGGCTCGACCGAGGGGCCGAAGATCCGTGACGCGCTCGCGGGGCTCGACCTCGTGGACGGACCGCAAACGTTCATGTACGAACGCGTCAAGTTCGACCCGACCGGTTTCATGAACCGCACTACGCTGGTGGGCGCGCAGGTGAAGGGCGGGCAAGCGAAGGTAATCTGGCCTACCGCGGTGCGCGTCGCCGACGCCGCCTGGCCGGTGCCCGACTGGTCGAAGCGCACCTGAGCTGCGGCGAGCTGCGGTGCCCGCAGAAGTCATCTTCCAGTCGCTTCTGCTCGGCATCCTGCAGGGAGGGGTCTACGCGCTCGTCGCCTGCGGGCTCACGCTGATCTACGGCGTGATGAAGGTGGTCAACTTCGCGCACGCGGAGTTTCTGACGCTGGGCATGTACCTCGCGATCGCCGCCTGGACCGCGGGCGGCGTGTCGCCGTACGTCTCGGCGCTCTTCATCTTCGCGCTGGTGTGCGCGCTGGGGGCCGCCGCGCAGGCGCTCGTCATCCGGCCCGCGCTCAAGCATCCCCAGATCAACCAGATGCTGGTCACGATCGGCGTCTCGACCATGATGATCGGCGCGATGCAGCTCGCCTGGGGGCCGAACAACCTGGTGCTCAGCCTGCCCTGGAGCGGCGCCACCTTCGACGCCTGGGGAGTGCGCCTGAGCTACGTGCGTACCATCGCGTTCCTGGTCGCGGTTCTGATCGCGGGCGCCTTCTGGCTGTTCCTGAAGCACGCGAAGACCGGCATGGCGATGCGCGCGGCGTCGCAGAACCCGGTCGCCGCGCGGCTGATGGGGATCAGCGTGCAGCGCGTGAACCTCATCACGTTCGGCGTCGGCACCGGCCTCGCGGCGCTCGCAGGCGCCTTGATCGCGCCGGCGTTCTTCGTCAACCCCACCTTCGGCACCGACTATTTCATCCTGGCAGCGTTCGTCATCGTGGTGCTCGGCACCATGGGCAATTTCATCGGCGCGCTGGTCGGCGGCCTGGTGATCGGGGTCGCCGAAGGCCTGGGCGGGCTGCTGCTCGGGCCGGCGCTGCGCCAGATGGTCAGCCTCGCGCTGTTCATCGTCGTGCTGCTCGCGCTGCCGCGGGGGCTTTTCCGCGGCAAGATGACTTGAGAGCCCGCGTGGCGGGGGGCTTTCTCTCGGACTGGCGCAACTGGCAGCTCGCCGTCGCGATCGGCTTCGTCGTGATCGCCGGTGCCGGCGGCGCGTTCGCCGGCTCGGATTACTTCCTGCAGATCATGGTGCTCGCCGCGATCTACGCCGCGATCGGCACGGCCTGGACCATCGCGGGCGGCCTGTCCGGGCTGCTGCTGCTCGGCTACATCAGCTTCTTCGGCCTCGGCGCCTACGTCGACGGGCTGCTGTTCACGAAGTTCGGCGTCAACCCGTGGCTGTGCCTGCTGATCGCGTTCGCCGGCGCGGGCCTGCTCGCCTGGCTGATTGCGCTGGTGACGCTGCGCTTCGGCCTGTCCGAGGATTATTTCGCGATGTTTACGGTGGCGCTGTCGCAGGTGCTCAAGTACGCCATGCTCAACTGGGACTTCGCCGGCCGCGCCACGGGCGTATACCTGACCGTGGTCAAGGACGACTTCGCCACGCTCTCGTTCGTGGACCGCAAGCCCTACCTCTACATCGCGCTCGCGCTGCTCGTCATCGTCATCCTCGTCAACTACGCGGTCCAGCGCTCGCGCTTCGGCTACCTCCTCGCCGCAGTGCGGGAGAACAGCCAGGCGGCGGAGGCGCTCGGCATCGACAGCGGGAAAGTGAAGACCAAGGCGATCGTCCTCTCCGGCGCGCTTGCAGGCATGGTCGGCGCGTTCTACTGCCAGTTCGCGACCTTCATCGACCCGCGGCAGGTGTTCAGCCTCGCGACCAATTTCGAGATGCTGCTCGGGCCGGTGCTGGGCGGACGGCTCTCGATCATCGGCCCGGTGTTCGGCGCGGCGTTCCTGAAGCCTTTGCAGGACCTGCTGCGCGGGTGGCTGGGCGGAGAGGCCGACGCGCTCTATCTCGTTCTCTACGGCGCGGTGCTGACGCTCGGCATCCTGCTGTTGCCCAAGGGCGTGGCGAGCTACGTCGAGGCGTGGCACCGCCGGCGCTACGGCAACCCGTGAGCTTGCTCAGCCTCGAGCACGTCACCCAGCGCTTCGGCGGCCTGACCGCGGTGGACCGGGTGTCGCTCGAAGTCGGCGCAGGCGAGATCGTCGGCGTGATCGGACCGAATGGCTCGGGCAAAACCACGCTGTTCGCGACCGTCTCCGGATTCCTCGAGCCTCAGGAGGGCGAGATCCGGTTCGAGGGGCGCTCGATCCGCGGACTGAAGCCCTCGCGCATCTCGGCGCTCGGCATCGCGCGCACGTTCCAGGTGGTGCAGCCTTTCGCCGGACTCACGGTATTCGACAATGTCGTGGCCGGCGCGCTGCGCGGCGGACGCGAGACGCTCGATGACGCGCGCCGCGTCGCCGGCGAGGTGATCGCGCAGTGCGGGCTCGCGCCGGAGCGCGGCAAGTTCGCCGGTGCGCTGCCGATCGTCGGGCGCAAGCGCCTGGAAATCGCGCGTGCGCTCGCCACGCGGCCCAGGCTGATCCTGCTCGACGAAGTGATGGCGGGCCTGCGGCCCGCGGAGGTGGACCAGGCGATCGAGCTGGTGCGCGCGATCCGCGCCTCGGGGGTCACCGTGGTCGTGGTCGAGCATCTGATGCGCGCGGTGATGGCGCTCGCGGAGCGGCTCTACGTGCTCCACCACGGAGCTCTCATCGCGCAGGGCGATGCCAGGGAGGTGATTCAACGGCCCGAGGTCGTCGAGGCCTACTTCGGCGAGAGGGCCACGCATGCTTAGCGTCGCCAGCGTCGAGGCACGCTACGGCGAGGTGGTGGCGCTCTGGGACGTGTCGCTCGAGATCCGGCGCGGCGAGCTGGTCGCGGTCGTCGGTCCGAACGGCGCCGGCAAGTCCACGCTCATCAACGCGATCTCAGGGCTCGCCGAGGTGTCGCGCGGCGAGCTTCGTTTCGAGGGCCGCCCGCTCTCGGGCGATGACGCGGAAACGCGCGTAGGGCGCGGCATCGTGCAATGCCCGGAGGGACGCAGGCTGTTTCCCGAGATGACGGTGGAGGAGAACCTCTTGATGGGCGCTTATTCGCGCCCCGGCCGCGGCGAAACCGCGGCGAGCCTAAGCGAGGTGTACCAGCTCTTCCCGATTCTCGCCGAGCGCCGCCGCCAGGTGGCGCAGACGCTGTCCGGAGGGCAGCAACAGATGGTGGCGATCGGCCGCGCGCTGATGGCGAAGCCGCGGCTGCTGATGCTCGACGAGCCGTCGCTGGGACTGGCGCCGATCGTGGTCGCCGAGGTGTTCAAGCTGCTCAGGCGCATCCACGCCGGCGGAATGACGCTGCTGCTGGTCGAGCAGAACGTGCATCAGACCCTCGAGATCGCCGATCGCGCCTATGTGCTGGAGAACGGCAGGATCGCGCTCGAGGGCCGCGGCCCCGAGTTGCTCGGCCATCCGCACATCAGGAGCGCCTACCTTGGCGCATGACGGAGGCGAATCGCGCCCGGCAAGGTGCCAGGCGAACCGTTTTATCTGTTTGCCGATCAATGCCTTTCCGCAGCAGGCGCTCGCGCGGCCCATGACAAAGGTCATGGGAGGTCCCGGCTACAAAAATTCCTCATTGCGATCTGTGGAAATTGTCACGCTTGCGGGGTAGCATGAATTTATCCGTCAGTCTTCTCAGTCCGACGGATTGCACGAAGAAATCACAAACGCAGCGAGCGCGGCAAACGCTGTAGGGGAGCCTCATGGAATCGAATCTCACACCGGGCGTCGGCACCGACCTGCTCGACTACGCGCCGGGCAGCACGGCGACCATCACGGCTTCCGACTTCATCATCGGCAGCACGCTGCAATTCCAGGTGCTGCACGTGGTCGCCGCGGGCGACGACGGCCTCTACGGCACGCTCGACGACGTGCTCGGCGACAACTCGGGCGCGGGCCACGAGGCGTGGATCGTCAGCGACGGCGTGCGCACTGCGGGTGCGGACGGTGTCTTGGGCACTTCGGACGACGGCGGGGACCTTGACGGCGTCGCCGACGGCAACATCGTCACCTCCTGGTACATCAATCCCGATGACTCGCTCGGCGCGACGTTCCTTCTCACTGCTACCGGCATTACCGCTGGCGACGATTCTGTCGCCGGCACTGCGGACGACGGACTTTCGGGCGAATCGGCGACCACGTCGTTCACCGATTCCGGCGGGTCGTATTCGATCAATTTCGCCGCCGCTGATCCGGACATGTACATCCCGGCGATCCCGTTTCCGGCGGATGTCACGCCAATCGTCGGCAGCGGCGACGGCGATGCAGAAATCCCCAGCGCCTGGTTCAAGTCGCCCATAACCGGCACGAATGTGCGCGTGGAGTCGCTGGCGCCCGAAGACATGGCGCTTGGCCAGATCGTCCCGTTCGAGATCAAGATCACCGTCGATGGGAGCACCGCGCCCGAGAACGGCGTCATCACGTTCACGGCGGGCTGGAACATCGACACGACGAGCAACGGCGATTTCGGCTACGACGAGACCTACGGCGTATTTGCCGCCTTCGTCGACACAGGCGACGGCGCCCACGTCGATCCCGGAGGCGACGCGTCAGTTGCATTCACCTGGCTCGTCGTCGGCGACGAGATCCGGGGCACCTTCACGGTCAGCGGTCTCGATGACGGCGACGTCGTGGTCGTCGAGCCCTGGCTGGTCCTCGAGGATTCCATTCCCGACGGCGTTACGGGCAACGTCCAGTCGCGACTGATCAGCGCCCACACCGGCGCCCCGGGCTTTGACGCCAATCCCGGCAAGCCGGGAATTCAGACTGACGTCATCAGCACAGGCAACCAGACAGTCCCGTTGTTGCGCGTGCAGGAGTTCTTCACCGCCGATGCCGATCTCTCCGTCATTAAGAGCGACAGCGACGGCGCTTCGATCGGCTCGGGCACTCTGACGACGGATCCCGATCCCGATCCGCTGACGGCCTACGCCGGGGGAACGTTCACCTACACGTTGCTCGTCACCAATCATTCGACCGACACGATCGCGAACGGCGTGGTCGTGACCGACACGCTCGATGCCGACGTCACATTCGTTTCGGCAAGTGATGGTGGCACTGAAAGCGCCGGTGTCGTTACATGGGGCCTCGGCTCACTCGTGGTTGGCGAAACGAAACTGCTCACGGTTACGGTCTTGGTCTCGGAGACCCCGTCGGATAGCGATCTTTTGAACACCGTCACCGTCGAGGCGATCACCGACGATCCAGACCTTTCGAACAACACCGACACAGAGCCCACGGAGCTGGGTGCGCCCCCGATCGGAATCCCGACAATCATCAAAGACGTGACCGATGTGGATGGTGGCGGCGCATTCGCCTCCGTCAACGAGGCCGGCGACGTAATCACCTACGAAGTTACAGTGTCGAACTCCGGAGACGCCGATCTTACCGGCGCTACGGTTACGGACACCATCGCCTCTCTCACGCAGACGTTCGGCAATGACGACGACGGAATACTTTCGCCAGGTGAGGCCTGGATTTACACGGGCACCTACACCGCGATCCAGGGCGACCTGGACACCAACGGCGGCGGCGACGGCGACCCGGCAGCTACCTGATCACCCAGGCCGACATCGACGCCGGTTTTGTCTTCAACCTGGCGCTGGCCGAGGGCGAGGACCCGCAGGGCGATCCGGCCAGCGACGAGGACGACAACAACGAGCCGCTGCCGCAGAACCCGGCGCTGCATCTGGAGAAGACCGGCACGTGGGTGGACGGCGACTTCGACGGCTTCGCCGATGTGGGCGAGACCATCACCTACGCCTTTGCGGTGAGCAACACCGGCAACGTGACGCTCTCTGACGTGACGGTGACCGACCCGCTGGTGACGGTGGTGGGCGGGCCGACCACGCTGGACGTGGGCGAGACCGACAGCACCACCTTCACCGGCAGCTACCTGATCACCCAGGCCGACATCGACGCCGGTTTTGTCTTCAACCTGGCGCTGGCCGAGGGCGAGGACCCGCAGGGCGATCCGGCCAGCGACGAGGACGACAA
>Ga0247727_10002172_pt1 | contig 45240 bp, 38 predicted proteins | sample WisWelCaveWW1625_FD_202498 | JGI IMG/M metagenome (GOLD analysis project Ga0247727, IMG submission 202498) | Biofilm microbial communities from Wishing Well Cave, Virginia, United States - WW16-25 | ecosystem: Environmental > Aquatic > Deep subsurface > Groundwater > Cave microbial mat | place...
AATATCAGGAAGTGCGCCGGTGAGATTGTTGCTCGCCAGGTCGAGTACCAACACACGCTTTTTATTCTCTCCGGGCGGGTTGCCGGCGGCAACGCCATGCCATCGCTGTAGAGGCACGCCGGGTTGCAGCCAGCCGGTGTTGTTCGTCCAATTAGGACCGCCGGTGGCATGATACAATTGCACCAATGCTAGAGAATCGGCCTCGGTGACGGAAACATTGCTTTGCGCGTTGGCATGAAACGCGAAACTCCCCAAGAGCAGAGCGATCAAAACAGTCAGCTTGTTCATGTTTCTTCTCCTTGTTATCATCGCACAAAAACCATTTTGCGGCTTTGCACAAAACCCTGCCCCGAGCGGCTCGAAGGATCGCCCGCCTGCAGGCGATAAATATAAACCCCGGAAGCCGCCGCCCTCCCGTTATCCGTTTGTCCGTTCCAAATGATTTTATGCGCGCCGGCCGGTTTTTGCTCATTCACCAGCATTGCAACTTTTTCGCCGCGAATATTGAATATCTCAACTCGCACATGCGTCGACTTGGGCAGATCATATTGAATCCAGGTCTCGGGATTTCCCGCAGAGCGGGATGTCGCTGCGCTCCAGAACGGGTTCGGATAATTTTGATACAACTGAAACGCCGTAGGTATCGCCGCAACGCCCTCCTCCACAGCAACCGTCACCTCGATCCGCACCACCGCCTGTCCTTGAACCGGCGCATTGGGAGCGGCAGCCGTCACCAAAAACGTTCCAGCACTCTTGCCCGCAATGTACAAGCCGTTCGCGTCGATAACGCCGCCGGTGGCGCTCCACATCGGCGTGAAATTAAAATCATGGCCAAATTGATCCACTCCCGAAGCCGTAAATTGCGCCGAATCGCCGGGCGCCAGCGCCACGGAATCCGGAACGACGCGAATGCTCACCAGCACCGCCTTCTGTGAGACAACGATAAAGGTCGTGGTGTCGGCAGCATTCAAGTTGGTTTGGGAAGTGGCGATGACTCGCACGTTGTCAGCGCTGCCGTCCGAAATGCCGCTCGGAATAGCAAAGGCAATCTTTGTTTCCGCGCCAAGATTATCGCGCAGCGTTACGGAAAACGCCTTTGGTTCTTGCAGCCAGCCGCGGTTGTCGCTGATATTCACTCGGAGCACGTCATCGGACTTTTGCCAGTTTTGCAGAAAAACCGAAACCGTATCGATCCTGCCGGCAACGAGAGTCAGCGTATCGCCTTCTGCCGCGGCCACGACGGCGACCGGCTGCGCCAGCCAGTTGGCGAAATTCACCCCGGCGCTCACTTTATCGCCGCTGCCCGGGCCGGCGCCGCCGGGACCGCTGGCATGGCCCCACCAATTGCGTTGCGCCGCGATGCTCCCCGAAGAATTGCGATTGTTGAGGCCGAATCCCTGATTGCGAAAAACATTGTTCTTCGTGATGAGCGCCGTGCTGCCCGGTTCCAGCGTAATCGCATCACCGGCGTCGCCGGTGAGATTGTTGCCCTGAATAACCGCGTGTGAGCGCGTCAGATGAATGCCGGTGCCGGAACTCGTGCCGTTGAAAACGTTATTGCTTTGCGCGATAAACTCGGCATTGCTGGCATTGATATTCGTGGCATTGAGGTGGATGCGGTTGCCGATGATTCTAAGTTCGTTGCTGCCTTCTCCCTGAATATCGATGCCGATGACGTTGTGATGGATATTATTGCGCTGAACAGCCCCGCTTGGCGCCGCCAGCAGCATCATTCCGGCGCTATGATTGAATGCGATCAGATTCTCTCCAAGCGTGGATAATGGCGCGCGATCGATCAAGACGCCGTGCTCGCGATTTCCCATCACACCCAAAACATCGTTCCCGAAAATATCAGTGCCGATGGAGTTATTGTCAATGATAGTCTCAGACGCCTCGGCTCCCTCGATCACAATGCCGCTCTTCACGTTCGCAGAAATTAAATTCAGGACCACATTCGTCGCCGCCACATCCTGAATGAGCACGCCTTCCATACCGTTGCCCAACGGTTCGGTGCCTGCAGCGTTGACGCCGATTTTGTTGTTTTCAATGGTATTTTTATTCGCCCGCGGTCCCGAAATAAAAACGCCGGCGCCTTTGTTGCCCGAAATGACGTTGTCTTTGACCAGATTGTCGAAGGCATTTTCAATTTCAATCCCGTGCTCGTCGTTGCCTAGCGCTGCCGTGCCGCTCGCATCGGCGCCGATCTTGTTGCCCTCGATAACGTTTTCTGATCCTTCACTCACAAAAATCCCGCTCTGCCTGCTGTCCGCGATAACGTTGTTTTTGATGATGCTCTTTTGGGATTTCTTCAGAAACACGCCCATGCCATTGCCCAGCCCAGATTGGCCATCCGCTGTCGTGCCAATGCGGTTGCCCTCGACGGTGTTGTCGCTGTTTTCCTCAAATTGTATTCCAATGTTGTTGGCCGAAATCAGGTTGTTCCTGATCGTGTTTTGGCGCGCCAGTTTTCCCTTAATGAATACGCCGATGCCATTGGGCGCAGGCGTGACGCCGTCGTCTTCCGTGCCGATCAGGTTGTCCTCGATCGTGTTTCCAACAGGGCCGAGGTTGGACTCACCGTTAATGAAGATGCCATCGCCTTTATTTTCCGCCACAATATTTCTTCTAATGATGTTGGCGCCAGCTCCGATGCTGATGCCTCTATTATTGCCCACCATAAAATTTTCTTCGACCGTGTTGCCGTTCCCAATAATTCCCAATCCGACGTTGAATCCATCGATGAGAAGCCCTTTAACGGTGCAGCCATCGGCGAAGATAGCCACGCCGACTACGTCTCCGCCCGGACCCGTCAGCCGCACCCGGCCAGCCGCTTGCGTCGTGCCGTCAATCATGATCGGGAACCTTATTATCGGCAAAGCCGCGGGCGAACTGATGACCGGAACGCCGTTTCCGGAGATGTTGAAGGCAACCGGTCTCGCAACGGTGTTTGCAGCGTTTTGGACACCCATAGCGTTGACCGTTTCAATCGCCGCTCTTAACGTGCATTGATCTCCCGGCATGTTGGGGTCCACATCGCAGACGCCGTCCTTCGGAGTCGGATCCGATTGATCGCCCGTCGAGTTTACCACAAAGGCGGCTTGCTGCAGCGTGACTTTCTTGCTCGAGATGGTCAGCCCGGTCACCACCGTGTTGGTAATCTGGCAGTGATACTGGCTGGTAGCATTGAGGTCGGCATTCTGCACGCTGAACGTGCTTGCGGTTGCACCAGTTATAGCTTGGCCATCTTTGAACCATTGATACAAATTATTTTTGCCGCCCACTTTGACAGAAAGCAGAACGTCTTTTCCCATCGATCTGGCATCGGTCTCGACCTCCGCTTGCGGAGAATATCTCACCGTTGCCCGGCTAAACAAGGGCACGTTGGGCTCAAGATCTTCAAAGGTGAAGCGATTGTTGTTCAGAAACAAATTTCTCAAAGCAGACAGGCCGGTCAGGTCCGGCAAATCCTCCAATTGGTTGCCTTGAAGTAACAAGCCGGTGAGCTTGCTCAGGTTGGCAAACGACTCTGGCACCGCGCCCGTCAGTTTATTATTATCAAGACTAATAAAGATCGCGTTCGTCAGATCACCCAATTCTTTCGGAATAGAACCGGTGAGCTGGTTAATACTCAAACTGAGCGTTTGCAATTTGGTCAGCTTACCGAGGTCCGCCGGGATGGCGCCGGTGAGTTGGTTGCTGGCAAGATTGAGATCAAACTGCAAGTTGGTCAGCTTGCCCAGGTCCGCCGGGATGGCGCCGCCGAGTTGATTATTGTTGAGCCAAAGAAGCTGCAAGTTGGTCAGCTTGCCCAGCGCCGCCGGAATTTCGCCGCTAAGTTGGTTAGAGTTTAGCTGAAGAACGCTGAGGTTAGTCAGATTGCCCAGCGCCGCCGGGATGGCGCCGCTGAGTTGATTAACGGATAGATTAAGATATCCTAGGTTTGGTCAGGTTGCCCAAATCCACCGGAATGACACCGCTCAGTTGATTAGAGGCTAAAACCAGATCGCGTAGCTTACCCAACTTACCCAGTTCTCCCGGAATCAAGCCACTTAATTTATTCGAAGAGAGTTGGAGAATCTCGAGGTTGCTCAGTTTGCCCAATTCCGGCGGGATCGAACCGGTCAATTGATTAGTGGCGAGATGAAGACTAATCAGGTTGGGTAGATCACCAAGAGTTGCGGGAATTTCACCACTCAAGTTATTTCTGCCCAGGCTAAGGACTTCTAGTTTTTTGAGATTTCCGAAGGTCGTTGGGATCGGCCCATGGAGGTCGCCATTCATTCCGCTGTTGTCGGAGATACCTATAAAAGTAGCTTCGGGCAGGTTGCCAAGTTCAGCGGGAAGCACGCCGTTCAAATTAAGCCTGGTCAGAGATAAGAAGCGCACCCGGCAATCTTGGCCCAAACCCGAAATTCCGCCCCAGGAAACAACGGGACCCGTCTTCCACGCCACACCGACGGTGAACGGTTTCCACATGTCCCCATTCGTCGCGTCATAAAGCGCCACCAGCGCCAGCGAATCGGCCTGGTTGGCCGGTATTCCCTGGGTGCACATTTGTCCTTCTGCGATGTCGGGCGTCGTGATCGTGAAAAAAATCGCTGTTAGTGTTCCGTGCAACACGTGGCGGAGCATCGCAAGAACGCGCCGCCCTCTGGATTGCATGCTTTCATTGCGGACGTTGCTTTTCATTATTTGCGCTCCTTTCTATGATTACTGAAGTTGATCAAGAAAGTGCTGAAAGATGAACATCTCACCATGAACTTCTTCGATGGCATGATCGTCGCGATGCTGGGACTACGTTCGTAGGATGATTCAGCGCCCGACCCGCCTTCGCCGAGTTTGTCGAGAACTTAATCGTGGGCGATTGTTTTAACAGCCATTCTCTGCCCCTTGTCTATTCACATCCGTTTCACCACCACCAGCGTGATGTCATCCGATTGCGGCGCTTTGCCGGCGTGTTGTTTGACGGCTTGCACGATTTTTTCGACCACCACGCTGGCGGGCTTTTCATAGTTTTGTTTCACCACATCGAGAAGGCGTTCGTCGCCAAATTCTTCCTGCCAGGAATTCATCGCTTCGACAATGCCGTCGGAATAAATCACCAACAGATCGCCGGTTTCCAGGGCAACGGTTTCTTCTTCGTAGGCGACGTGGTCGCGAATGCCGAGCACCAGGCCGCGGCAGTCGAGCGGGCGGTGGGTTTTGTTGGCGGAGATGATCCAGGGCGGGTTGTGTCCGGCGTTGGCGTAGGTGAGCTGATGGTTTTGATGGTTCAGAATCGCATAAAAAAACGTGATGAAGTTGCATTTGTCGGTGCTTTGGCAAAGCAAGTTGTTGGCGCGGGTCAGGCACATTTTGGCGGCGGCGTCGGCGAGAGTTTGGCCGCGAATCGTCGCTTGCAAATTGGCCATCAGCAGCGAAGCCGGCAGGCCTTTGCCGGTCACATCGCCGAGACAGATCGCCAGGCGATCGCCGTTGCACGGAATAAAATCGAAATAGTCGCCGCCGACGCTTTGCGCCGGAAGGCTGGTGCCGGCGATGTCGTAACCCGAAATCCGCGGCGGCGTTTTCGGCAGCAGGTCGAACTGAATTTTAGCCGCCAGCCGCACTTCTTCCTGCATGCGAAAAAGCTTCTGTTCTTCATCGTAGAGGCGCGCATTCTCGATCACCTGCGCCGACTGCCCCGCGATGATGGTCATCAGCCGTTGATCATCCTCGGTAAAGCCTTTTTCGTCTTTTTTATTGTAAACGGTAAAGACACCCTTTAACTCGGATTTGACCATCAACGGCACGCAGACGAGCGAGACCACCGCCTCATCCCAATTCACGCCGCGAAAGCGCTCATCGCCGCGGGGATCGTTCAGCAGCAGCGGCATTTTATAGCGATGCATCCAGCCCAGCAGCATCTGGTGGGGGCGGAACGGCTGCTGTTCGATCGCGGTGCCCATGTCGCGCACCAATGTTTTCATGGGATCGCTCGTTTGCGAACTGACGAGAGTGATCACGCCCTGCCCGGCGCGAAGGGCTTGCAGCGAGCGATGAATGATCGTCTGCATGATCTCCTGCAAATTCGTCGAGGCCCCGATCGCGCGGGCCAGGTCGTTGAGAAAGGAAAGTTCTTCAACGCCGCGTTTTAAGCGCTGATTCTCTTGTTGCAGCGCCTTGAGCTTTGCCTCGAGAACCGGCGCTTCGGTGGGATTATTTTTTTCGGTGCTCATAGCCTGTCTCCGTCAAAGGCGTAGCGGTGGAGCGACGGACGTCCGTAGGGTGGATTTCCAATCATCCAACACTCCATTACTCCATCAATCCATTCTTAGCTCACCGCGCATCGATTCGGTCCGGCTTCCAAATCCGCCGGCGACATCATGTCCCCGCCGGAAAAATCGAATGGCGTTTTGCCTTCGTTGATTGAAATGATCATTTCGTGATTGGGCGGTTTCGGCGGCAAAGCGGCGACAACGGTTTTGACAAACGCCTCTTTTTCGGCTTGCAGCAAGCTGATTTTCGCTCGCAGATCGCCGAGGCGCGCCGTCAGCGGCGCGGCGTCATAGTTGATGGCGCCGCTGTAATGCGCCGGAAAAATTTGCACGGCGTCCGGCAGCGGCAGCAAACGTTGATGCAAGCTGTCGAAGAGAAGTTCTGCGCCTTGCGCCGCGCCGGCATCGCCCTTTTCCAAATCCGGCCGGCCGATGCTTTCCACGAACAGCGTGTCGCCGGATATCAAAACTTCGTTGTTGACCAAATAACAGGCGCTTTCAGTGGTGTGTCCCGGTGTGGCGAGGGCGCGAATTTCGATGTCGCCGAGTCGCAGCGTTTCGCCGTCTTGAATCGGTTGAAACGGCTTCGCGGTGCGCCGGGAACTGGCGGCGGGCATCACCAGCGTCGCGCCGGTTTTTTGCAGCAAGCTCGGGGCGCGCGAAAGATGATCGGCGTGAATATGGGTTTCAAAAATCCAGCGAATCTTCAAGCCGGCTTGAGCGGCCAACTCGAGATAAGCCTCGTCTTCGATGTTTGGATCGAAAACCGCGGCCTCGCCGGCCGTGCCGAGCAAATAAGAAAGACAGCCCTTGCCGTCGCGGCGAATTTGCAAAAAGGTGGCCGCCGAATTTTGCAGGCTACGCCCGTCGGGGTTGACCGGCGCCACCGACCAGGCGTTGCTCCAATCCGCCATGCCGCCTTGCAAGCTGAGCGCCTTGTAGCCAAACTGCTCGGCCAGCAGCACCGCCAGCTTGGAGGTGTTGCCGCGGCGGCAGACCATGACCAGCTCGCGGTCTTTGGGATAACTTTGCACTTGGTCGATGAAGGGTTGGTACATTTGGCGGTTCAAAGCGATATAGGTTGGCAGGTTGCTGGCGCCGGCAATGTGCCAGTCGTTGTACTCGTTCGCTTCGCGGATATCCACGACGTCGAGATGGTCGCCGGCGTGGAGCCGCTGCAGAAGCGTTTGGCGATCGATTTCGGGGACTTGCATGTTTTCTTCTCCGTGTCGATACAGTAAAAAAACTTAAACTCAAGCTGGTGCAAGTAACTTTTGCTCAAGAACGTTCCCAAGCTCATGCTCCAATTGACGAATTTTCGACAGAAGATGCTTACTCATGTCCAGGTATGCGAACCATTCGAAGAAGTCCGTTTGGTGAGCAAGCTGTCCATTGGAAAATTTTTGAAAAAATTCTCCCGACGACATTTGGTAGGATTGCTCGAGTTGTTGAAGATGTTGCATCAACTCGTCTAAATCCTTGTGGCATGATTTGACCTTATTGTTCAAATGAGAAATTTCGCCAAGCATGGCTGTCATGTTGCCGTTCTCCGGATTTGCTTATTACCTTAATTCGGTTGTAAAACTCCGGCTCTTTAGTGTCGGAGCGTAGTTATTTTCTAATTTGAAATATAGCATAAAATCCGAATGATACAAGCGCAGTTTTTTATTCACCCCAACCTCGTAAATCAGCCTTTCTACCTCGATATTTCCAAACCTCGTGTCTTCGTGCCCAACGGGCGTAGCCTTTGTGGTTATTCACGCGACAATTTTTTCAAGGCGTCGTACGCGATCTCGACGTAAAGGCCTTGGCCGTCGACGACGCGGCAGGAATCACCGCCGTCATAAACCAGCAGCGCGACTTTCGTGCCCGCGGCGAACTGGCCGTCGGGCATTTTGGCTCGACGAACGCCGGCAAAGTAATAAGGCTGGAGGCGTGTCAACTCGTGTGTGAATTGATTGGGAGCGGGCGAGATCAGATTCTCGGCCGGCACCATCGCCTCTTCGGTCAGAACGGCGGCTGCGGGTCTGATAAAACCTTCCATGAATTTTTCCAAGCGGTTAAAATTTTCCCACCGCGGCTTTATTGCAGACTGTCTGCGGGCAACACCACGGGAATATTCGGCAGCATCATGCCCATATCGATAGGCGCTTCATGCGTCGCTAACAGCCCGGCCTCAGCCAGCCTCAGCAAATTCGGCAGCTCGTAAGGCTCGGCGGCGTTCAAATCCACGGCGTAGCCCAAATCTTGCAGGCTGGCAACCGTCATGCGGCTGATCGGATTGCCGGAGGCGGCGATAAATCCGGACATGAGTTCGTTGCGGAAAATGCTTTCCCGCCAATGCGCATCGCGCGTGCCCTGGCCGCCCATATTTTCCACCGGCACCGCTCTTAATGTCCCGCCGCCGCGCAGCGCGCGATACTCTCTCTTGGCATTCGTTCCCACGAACGTCGGATTGCTCGTGCCGGCCCAGCGCAAAAGGGATTTCCGGCTCCACAACGTCCCGATTCCCAAAACGTGGCCCATTTCATGCGTGATGACATCGTTGAGCGTCCCGATCTGCTCCATTTTCACCAAGTCTGCCGTGTCGAAGGACATGATGCCTTTGGCCGGGAGGAAGGCAGCAACTCCGGCATTCGATGGACGCAAGTGCGAGGGGCCGGCCTGCCCCAGAATTCCACCGGGGCCGTCGATCGCCACACCCTGCGCTAAAATGAGCACATCATCAATAACCTGACCATCAACCAAAACGCTCGGCAGATCGCCGACGATCATTTTCGTCCAGCGATCTGCCGCGGTTTTGAACGCATTCTTTTGCCGCTGCGTCAGACCGCCCAGAAACTGAATTTCGATGGTGAAGGGCGAGGTCGTCGCCGCGATCGCCGAGGCAATGGCCGGATCCGCCTTGGCCTGATAAATTTCAAATGCAGCCTTGCTGCGCTTGCGCTTTGCCATACCGGGCACTCCTTTCTGCGTCGATTGTTCTTTGGTTTAAAATCTGTTAATCCGTCTTATCCAACTCATCCGTAAATGCTTTTGCTCCGGCGGTCAATTCATCCACGTGCGCCTGAATTTTCGCGACGGCCTTGACGATATCTTCGGCTTCTTTCTCCGTGCCCATCAGCGCCGGCTGCGGAATCCAAACCGCTTCTTCATTGCCGGCGCGCTCGGTCACCGGCAAATTCAGCTCGCGGTAGTTGATGCCTTCGATCCACGGATGCTGCCGCGGGTCGAGCGCAAAAAGCTGCTCGCGATACAGCGGGGTGTAACCTTTGTGGCAGTAAATCCCTTCGGCGCGCAAGGCGTCGATGAAACGGTCGCGCGGCAAGCCCTCGAAAGCCTCGGCGTCGTAGCGGAAAATATAAAGATGCCGCGCATGGCGGGTGACGTGCGGATGCGCGAGCAGCGGCTTGACGCCGGGAATTTCGCGCAGCCGCTCGTCGAGATAATGCGCGTGCTGCTCGCGGCGCTGCATGTCTTCTTCAATCGTCGCGAGCTGCGCCGTCAGCAGCGCGGCTTGAAACGCGCCCAGTCGAAAATTGCCGCCGAGCACGCGATGCTCGTACCACGCGCCCTCGCGCACGCGGCCGCAATTTTGATACGAAAAACAAACATCGATCAGCGCCTTGTCGTCGGTGACCAGCGCGCCGCCTTCGCCAGCCGTCAAATTTTTGCTGGACTGAAAACTGAACGAGCCGAGATTGCCGATAGCGCCGGCGCGCCGGCCTTTCCATTCCGCGCCGTGCGCCTGCGCCGCATCTTCGATCACCGGCAGATTGTGGCGGCGGGCAATGTCGAGAATCGCCTCGAGATTCGCCGGCTGCCCGGCGATATGCACCGGCATGATGGCTTTCGTCGTCGGCGTGATCGCCGCTTCGATTTGCGCCGGATCGAGGTTGTAGGTATCCGAATCGATATCGACAAACACCGGCACGGCATTGACCATCAACACCGAGCTGGCCGTGGCGATGAAAGTATACGCCGGAATAATCACCTGATCCCCGGCTTTGACGCCGCAGGCTTTCAAGGCGATCATCAAAGAGGCCGTGCCGTTGCAAATTGACAGCGCATATTTCGCTTGTTGAAATTCGGCAAAACGTTTTTCAAACTCGGCAATGAACGGGCTGCCGACGCCCCATTTTCCGCTTTCCAAAACCTGTTGCAGCGCCGCGAGCTGTCCGGGACGCGGCTGCGGCCACTGCGGAAAAGCTTGTTTGCGCACCGGCGTTCCGCCGAGCAAAGCCAAATGTGGCATTTTATTTTAACCTTTCAAAAATTTTCGGGCTTGGAAATTTCTCAAGCAGCATTTCTCCGGAATAAATCGACAGTAAGTTTCTTTCGGACATTGCAGGAGACTCCAAACCATAAGTATCAAATTATTATTTACAGCTTACATTGTCAAGCAATTATTTCATCCGTATTTTCACACCCATTTTTTAAATTTGAAAAACAAATACAGGCCGGCGCCGATCAAGACTGAAGCGCCGATGGTGAGGTAAAATCCCCACCAACTTCCGGCGCCGGGGATGTGTTGAAAATTCATGCCGAACAGGCCGGTGATAAAAGTGAGCGGCAGAAAAATGGTGGAAATCAACGTGAGCGCGCGCATAATCTCGTTGAGCCGGTTCGAAGTCGCCGACAGGTAGGCGTCCAGCGCCATCATGATCACGTCGCGGTGGCTTTCGGTGATTTCGGCGTAGCGCGAGATTTCGTCGAAAATGTCGCGGTAATAAGCCCGCAGCTCGGCCGGGATCAGGCGGAACTCGCCGCGGCCGAGGCGGTTGATGACTTCCCGCTGCGGCCCGAGAATGCGCTTGAGATTGAGCGTTTCTTTTTTGAATTTGAAAATGCGGTCGAGCACGCGCGGGTCGGGCTTCTTGATGATCAACTCCTCGATGTTGCTGATGCGCTTTTCAAAATCTTCCAGCGCCGGGCCGTAATTGTGAATCAAGTTGTCGAGAATTTGATGCAACAAAAACGCCGATCGGCGATCCGGCGCGACGGCGCCTTCGTTCAAGCGATGGCGGCGCTGCGTCGTCGAGCGCATGGGTTGATAGTGAAACGTGAGCACGAAGCGTTCGGTGAGAAAGACGTCAAGCTCGCTGGTGCGGAAGGCGCCGTCGGTTTTGTTGTACTCGATGGCGTGCACGATGAGATAGAGATATTCGCCGTAATCGTCGATCTTGGGATATTGATGCGTGGCGATGCAGTCTTCGATGGCGAGATGATGAAAGTTGAAAATTTCCCACAGAATTTCTTCTTCGCTTTCGCTGGGATCTTCGATATCGACCCAATACAGCGCGCCGTCTTGAAAAGCCTGGCGTACGCCGGCCACGTCGTTGGCGGCTTTCAGCTTGCCGTCGGGCGTGAAATAGTAGCAATGCAGCATGTGAGGTTTAAGGTAACACAGACAGCTTGTCCGTCTGTTATAATTCATGAAATTCGCGTCAATCGCGTAATATCGTTTTTTAATAATCTAAATATTTTATAAAGTTTTGGGCAAAAAGCAAGCTCTGTGTTATTATAAACGTTATGGAGTTACTTTTAATTCGACAAACGGCACTTGTCAAAGCCAATCGTTTTATTGACGCGGCTTATCACTCAATCCGTAAATGAAGAAGAATGGAAAAGAATTGAAAGAGAGGAATGAATAGGCGTTGCTGCACTTCGATGCTTGGCAATTCATCATATTGAGAACCCGATTTCTCATATCAACGCAAAGCTTTCAACAATTCATATACCCCTTTGTCAAAATTTCTAAAGTCAATATAACAGGTATTTTGCAATAAAATTGGCAGAGGAGTTTCATCAAGAAGACAAGGAATGATTTGCTTGCAATTGTAAGCTGCAGCCCACTCTCGTTCCACCCATATTGAGCTTTTTGCACTTTGAGACCACAACAAGATGAAGAGCCCACATCTTTCCATCGCCTTATTAATACTTAGAGGCACAATTTCCCCACCTTTTATCTCACTATCAATCCATACTTTTTTACCCTTTTGTTTGAGTTTCGTAGCAAGCCGATGGGCGATAGCGTCGTCCAATTTGGAATGGGAAATAAAAATCACGTTTTTTATTCCCCTGCATTTTATAGCGAGCCGATGGGCAGTAGCGTCATCGACAATTGAATGATTTACAATTGTGCTTTCCATTGCTCCTACTCCTTGAAGCTGAATTTTGTGCATTCCCTTGTCGTTTAAAACTTTACCGGCGGGCGTAAAATAATAGCAGTGAAGCATGTGAGATATTCGAAGTAGGACAGGCAGCCTTACCTGTCACGGTTCGAGATAAAGCTCTTCGTGCACGCGTAGATTCGACGCAACGTTTTGTGCCAATTCTTCCGCATCCAGCGCAAACAGCGGGCTGATTTCAACCCGTGCGCTAAAATTTCCGGCGCCGTCCCGCGGAACTTTTACTCCTGCTTGCTCGAGCCAGCCGGCGTGAAGCTCGCACATGTCGCGCTGCGCCGTTTCCGGCGAATCTTCGCCGCCGGCGTTTTTCACCGGGCTAAATTCCTCGCGACGCTCGACTTCCAGCACCACGACTTTTTGCGCATCGCCGAGCGCGTCAAAAATAAAGGTTTCAAATTTATAGCCGTTCGGCTTGTCTGGCTGCGCGAGCTGGCCGCTTTCATCGAGATAGGGAATCTGTTTGTGCGCGACGTGCCAGGGCAATTTCATGCCGTCTTGTACTTCGCGTTCGATGAAAGCTCTTTTAAAAAGATGAATGGCAATGCTGCCGGCGTTGTATTTAAGCGCGCCGTCAGCGGTCTGCGCTTCCTTATCGGCGGCGCTCATGTCGCTGTACTCTATTACTTTCAGCCGGCTTTTCCCGTCTTCAAGCACTTTTCCAATAACGCCGACTTTTTCATGAGGATGGCGCTTGGCGCAGACTTTGGCGCTCATCTCGGCGCCGGCGGCGACGTGATAACCGATGAACAACGGATCGCATATTTTAAGCAAAACGTTGTCGATTTGAAAATAGAAAATTTCTTCGATCCCGCGGCGGCGCATATCGGCCAGAGCGCCGCTTTTTTCCAACGCCATGAGCGTGCCGCCGTGGCCGTTCGGATTGGTGAAAATATGGTCAGGCGCATCGAGAATGAGTTTGCCGTTTTCATCCAGGGCCGGCACTAGATCCTGTTCAAAAAAGAAGGCGTCTTCGCGCGGATAGCCAAACAAGTCGTGCTCTTCGAGAAAACTCCGCCGCTTGCCGCCGTTTCTTTCGTTGGTCATGATGTACCAGGGAATTCGCGTGCGATAGCGCCGGCACGTGGCGAGCAATTTTTCCGCATGAAGCTGGAAAAAACTTTTCTTGCTGATCGGGCCGATGAGGTAAGCGCCTTTGGGCTTGTCAAAGCCGAGCCGTGAGGCCTGGCCGGCGGCCGCCAACACCGCGGCGACTTTTCCGGCGCGCAGCATGGCTTCGCCGCGCGCGGCCATTTCTCGGACTTCATCCGGATGCGCGCGTTGGTGCGTCAAGGCGATGATTTCCGCCGGCTCTAAAGAAACGCTGTGCGGCGAGGTTTTCTTTTTGATATAATCACGATGCCATCCCGCCAACGAATCGAGATCAACGGACGAAATTTGCTTTAAGAGCTGGTGTTGCGAGCTTTCCGTTAACGTCTCCCAGTAGCGCCAGACATGCTCCTGTCGGGCTTCGCGAACGCGTCCGAGCAACATCGCAGGACGAATCTCAGTCATAAGGCTCTTCTCTCCACGTTGCAGTTCCAGGTTGAACTAAAATCTGCTGAAGTTTTATTTAAAAAGCAATGATTTTAATGAGGGCAAAATCAAGCGCCAGGCCCAGCAAGCCGATCGGCAACATGCGGAGGAAGAAGCCGCCGTAGCTCCAGCCTGAATATATTCCTACCAGCATATTCTGCGGATTGCCGACGAGCGTCATGACGCTGCCGATGTTTAAGGGATTTTCTGTGAAGCGATAATAAGATAGGTCAACGCGAAGATGGCCAGCGCCAGGTAGGTCGTCATGCCGCGTTTTTCCCCCGCCGGCCAAAAAGCGGCCAGAGCATTTCGTCGGCGGCGTTCTTGGGCGCAGCTTTAGGCGAGTCATGCTCCGGGATAAAAAATTGCAAAGCGGGATGATCGCCCATCATCAGCGCCCAGCTTTTCACGCTGCGCAAAACTCGAATCGCGTGCAGCGTGCGCATGCCGGCCGGCTCTTTTACCGGGCGCAGCAAAAAGATGGCGATGAGACGAAGCGCGCCGGTCACGAAGAAAACGATTTTCAGCCCCGACCACGAGAAAAGCGCGAAATCGATGTGATGATGAGCGGCCCAGCGGCCGAGCGCGCCGCCAAGCAGGGAGCTGATGCACGCCGCCAAACCGTTGCAGGCCGCCCACGCGCCAAAATAAACCGAATTGCGGCTTTGCGGCGACACGCGAAACAAAATATTGGCCGAGCACAAATTATAGCCGGCCCAAAAGAATCCGCCGGCGATGTGCAGCAGCGGAATGAGCCAATAAAAACTAAAATCGTTTTTTTCAGTGGCCAGCCAGAGCCACGGCAAAATCGTGACGGCGATGGCGCTGATCGTGATCACCGGCTTGTTGCCGATATGGTCGGAAACATGCCCCCAAACCCGCATGCCGATCAAGTCAAACAGCGCCGTGACCACCGCAAAAGTTGCCGCCAGTGAATAGCTCATGCCCAGTTCCGTGAACATGTACACCACGAAAAACGGGGAAGCAATATTGAAGGCAAATTGCCAGACGATGGAAAAGCGCAACAGGCGGCGGAAATTTGGCTGTTTGAATGGCTCCAAATAATGCTGAAAAAAGCGTTCTGACTTTGGCAAAAGCTTTTTGGGTGGCTCGGGTTGTTTGATGAGCAGCATCGTGCAAACGGCGCCGGCGCCGGCGGCGGCCAGAAAGAGAATCCCAAAGGCGGCGCGGCTGCCCTGGTGCAAATCAAGAAACCAGCCGCCCGCAAAAGTTGTGACCATGGTGGCGATGCTGACGACGGAATTGCGCAAGCCGAAATAACGTCCGCGAATGTTTTCCGGCACAACGTCCGTCATCCACGAGAGCCATGACACGCCGGATATTGCCAGCAGTGCGTATCCCAAAATCAAGAAGGCCAATAAAATGCCGAGCGTCATGCCGGCGCTTTGCGGCGCCAGGAGCAGAAACAAAATGATGGCCGGCGCCCAAGCCAGGCGCGGTATGCTGGAGGAGACAATACAGAGTTTTTTCCGCCAGGGATAATTTTCGACGAAGTAGGCGCCGGCGAGTTGGAAAAGATTGGCAAAAAAGGGAATCGCCGCCAGCACGCCGATGTAAAAATTGTTCGCTCCCAAAACCAGGGCGAACGCGGGCATAAAAACACCGCCGGTGAGCGTCGCGTAGATTTGCGCCGGAAAAGCTTCGTAAACGGAGATTCGCATCGCGGCGCGGCGGCGTGCGGGATTTAGCTCCGTTCTATTTTGGGCGGGATTATTTTGCAGAATGCCGGCGGGATTGATGTCTGCGTGCCGCTCGTTTGTGGCAGATGAAGATTGAGTGAAAGGAAAATTTACGGTTGGTTTTGCGCTATTCATACAAGTGAAATGCCGTCCGTGGCCGGGCCATCCGAAATAAACTCCAAGAAAAAACTTGACGCCATTAGGCTCTTTTCTTAAACAAGAACTTTCTCTGATCGGCTCTGCAATTCGGAAATATGTTCATTTAAAAGTTAGGAAAAAGTGATTTCAAAAGCAAGAATGAATTCTTTGAAATACGATATTCAACAAAGGCACGAACGACAATTTGACAAATAGAAATTAAACCAGCGCTTATAAGATTTGACTAACAATAAAATCCCCATTCTCCCGCGTTCCTAGTTTCCCGCCGACGTCTCCGGTCACTTGATTTGCATCGACCGCTTTTTGCACGGCGGCTTCGACCGCTTCGGCGGCGCTTCGATGACCGAGAAAATCCAACATCATCGCGACGGCTAAAATTGCGGCAATCGGATTGGCCTTATTTTTTCCGGCCATATACGGCGCGGAGCCGTGCACCGGTTCGAAAAGCGAAACGCGGCCGGGATGAATATTGCCGGAGCCGGCCATGCCGAGGCCGCCTTGCAAGATGGCGCCGAGATCGGTGATGATGTCGCCGAGCATGTTTTCGGTAACGATGATTTGAAAATGCTCGGGATTTTTGACCATTTTCATCACCAATGCATCAACAAAGAAATGATCTTTTTCGATCTCCGGATATTCTTCACCCACCGCCGCAAACACGCGCTGCCAGAGATCGTGGCCGTAACGCAGAACGTTGGATTTGTCGGACATCGTCACGCGCGTGCGGCCATGGGATTTGGCATATTCGAATGCGGCGCGGATGATGCGCTCGACGCCTTTGCGGGTGTAATAGGATTCCTGCGTCGCCACTTCGTCCGGCGTGCCTTTTTTCAGCGTGCCGCCGGCATTGACGTACGGGCCTTCGGTATTTTCACGAAAAACGACGAAATCAATATCTTGCACCGTTTTTTCTTTCAACGGACATAGGCGTTCGTTCAACAATTTTACCGGACGCAAGTTAATATAAAGATCGAGATCGAAGCGCATACCCAGAAGAATCTCACGACCGTGGCGCATGTCGGGAATGCGCGGGTCGCCGAGCGCGCCGAGATAAACGGCGGCGTAATTTTTCCGAAATTCGTCCATTTGCCCCGCCGGCAGGCCGATGCCGGTTTTGAGATAATAGCCGGCGCCGTATTCAAATTCAACAAATTCCAGATCGAGATTAAATTTTTCATTTACACGACGAAGCACTTTCATGGCTTCGACCGTGACATCGATGCCGATGCCATCGCCGGGGATAACCGCAATTTTTTGCATGAAACGGTTTCCTTGATGCTGGTTGCTGGTGGCTCGTCGCTGGTGACTTCTATTGGCAACGAGCCACCAGCGAACGTATCTATTTTTTCCCTTGCAAAATCAAGAGAATCGGAAAATTCAAATATTTTTTTGCCTGCGGAACGGCGGTGACGAGCTGCTCGTCGCCGCGCCATTCGTGCCGGCGGAGATCGACGAAACCGGCGCTTTGCAATGCACGCAGATAATCTTTCACCGTGTGACGATAAGCGCCGAGGCGGAACTCGACGTCGACTTCCCGAAAGTTGGCTTCGACGCCGGCCGCTGCCATGTCCGGATGATAAACCGAAAAAACCAAACGCCCGCCGGGCCGGAGAACGCGGTGCATTTCACGAAAAACGCGATGCAGCGGCTCCAAATGCTCGCCGACCAGCGCGCACAATACCGCGTCGAAATAGCCGTTGACAAACGGCAGGGCTTTTTGCAAATCCGCCATCAACAGCGGCGCCTGCGGATATTGGCGGCGCGCGACGCGCAACATGCCGAGCGAGAAATCGATGCCAAACACTTTGCAGCCGGCGTGCCGCAAGGCGGCAAAATGCCGCCCCGTCCCGCAGCCGGCGTCGAGAATTCTCTCTCCCGCTTTCGGCGCCAGCGCGATCAGCGTGCAGCGGTCATCCATGCTCACCACGGGATTGGGCGTCGTATTGTAAGTTTTCGACCAGCGATCATAGCCCCCGCGCGCTGCGACACGCTGGATTCGTTTTCCTCCGACCATGAGGGACATGGCTTTCACCTTTCTCTGGAAGTTTCGTGTAACGTGAGACGTGTAACGTTCTCGTAAAAGATCATTTCCTCTTATCTGCCAAACGTACGGCCTCTTTGGAATTTTTCCATCTTTGTTAAAAAACTTTGAAACGACGTCAATTCGCCGACGCGACAGCCCATGTTGTCGATGCGCGTGCCGCGCGGATATTGCGGGCAGACGGTACCGTGACGGACGAAATGAAATTGCTTTTCACATTCAGCAATCGTCGGCGCCGCAACGAGATAGAGAATCGCCGGCACAGCCGTAATCTCGACGTCTTCATGAGAAAGCTCTTTTTTCGCATTGGCATTTTTCAATTGCAGCCGCATTTTGCCTTTAAAAAAGCCGAAGAGAAAACGTTCGTAACGTTGCCGCCGGCGCCATTGATCCTGCCGGTGGTGATTCGGCACCAGCGCCAGACAGTGCAGCAAACGATCCGGACGCGCGACTTGATCCGGCACGCCGAAGGTTTTCAGATCCACGACTTCGTTCAAAACGCGCAAGTCGAAGCGGTCGGGATCGGTGTGCGGCGTCGCGCCTTCGGCGCTGAGATGCGGAATCGCATGCTGCCGCAGAAAGCGAAGCAGCGTCGCTTCACAGGTTTTGCCGAGCGCGATCTTCTCCAATCGCCGCGCTGCATCATCTTGGTATCCCATCCGGTCAAAGGTGTAATTCAACGATTGCAGCGCGTAGCGCAGGCCGGCTTCCACATCTCGCGGCAAAATCGCCAAACAGACCATTTCTTCGGCGCGCATCGAACACCCACCCTGTGAATTTGCAATTTAAAAGACAGAACCGCAACAAAAATGTTTGCGTCTGAGGAAAAAATGTGCAATATTTAAACACGTTGAATGTCATTCAGAAGGAATCTTTAATTAAAGACGGCTTGTGCAAATTACAAAAAAGATTCTTCCAGAATGACATTTTACTTTTTTTGCAAAATTCAACAATAATACAAGCAAGGAAAACACATGCCCTCTTCCCAAGTCGATCCCAAGAATCAAATCAACGATCTTGACAGCCGGCGCTGGCTGCAATTTCAGAAAAGCTGGTTTCTGTTTGAAGCGGAAACCGTTTCCGAGTTTATCACATTTTTTACCAAAAAATTTGCGCGCGAGCGCCAGGCTTCACGCGTCGGAATTTTTTCCGAGAATAGTGAGATTCTCCAACCGGCCATCGAAGCGCTTGGCCGCGAAGCCGTCGTGTTGAGCGATTCGTTTTTTGCGGCGAATCACGATTCATCGCCGCCGGAAAATTTGGATTATGTCATCGTCGATTTGCGAAAAATTTTTAGCGATGCTGAAAATTACCGCCGGCAGGAATCTCGATGGCGGGAACGCTTGCTCGCCATCGTCGCGCTGATGAAGCCAAAAAGTTATTTGACGATTTTTCTATGCAATTCGGAAACCGCAGCCGGTTATTTCCCGCTGGCCTGGGAATTCGGCAAGCGCGTGGGAAATTTTCTCACGATGAAAGACGAGAAAATCGGCTGTCTAATCGGTGAAGCCAAATTGCCGGAATCAAATTCTGCAAATTACAAAGAATGGAAAAGCGGCGGCGAGGTGGTTTATTGCCTTAATTTTCGCCGCGAACCTGAAGCAACACCCGCGCCGTTTCGCGGCGATAATCTTCCCGCCGCGCCGAACGCCGGATACGAATTAAACCGAACTGACCGGCGCGCGTGGTTCGTCGTCAAGCCGCCACCGCGCGAGAAGAACGTGTTGCTGCATCCGGCAAAATTTCCCGAGCCGCTGATCGAGCAATTTATCGCGCGGTTCACGCAGCCGGGGGAACGCGTGTTCGATCCGATGGCCGGCACCGGCAGCGCGCTCATCGCGGCGGCCGCCTGCGCTCGCGAAGCCTACGGCATCGAGCTGAATCCGGCGTTTTGCGACATCATTCGCCAGCGTTTCGAGTCGCGGCAAACCGGCTCGTTTTGGAAAGTGCGTTGCGGCGACGCGAGTTTGGGTGAAACTTATCATGATCTGCCGGAATCCTTTCACTACATCATTACCAGCCCGCCGTATTGGGACATGCTGCGCATGAAAGGCGCGGAGACACAGCAGAAACGCAAGCAGGCCGGCTTGCTGCAATTTTATTCCAACGATGCGCGCGACGTCGGCAACATCGCGGATTACGAAAATTTTCTCGCCGGCCTCGTTAAAATTTATCGTGACCTCGGCGCGCGTCTCGAGCCGGGCCGCTTCATCACGATCATCGTCAAAAACGTCAAAAAGAAAGGCAAAATTTTTCCGCTGGCGTGGGATTTGTCGCTGCGCCTGCGCGAGGATTTTATCTTACACCGCGAGCAGTTCTGGTGCCAAGACGATCAGCGCCTCGCGCCATTCGGCTATCGTTACGCCTGGGTGAGCAACACGTTCCATCATTACTGCCTGCATTTTCAAAAACCAAGCAAGTGACCTAACAAGTTTTTTACAACAGAATAGAAAATTTAGCATAAAATTGGCTAACCGCCCCTTTCAATTTGACGGCTCACTCGCCGCTTGGCCTTGCTCATTGGTTGCATCCGCCCCGACTTGATTCTCCTCACTTTGACGAGGCTTCGAATTTTCTCTGGATGAAGCCCCATTGCCGTCGTACGATGACTCGGAATTTGCATAATACGAATCGCGATGCCAGATGCGATGCTCGTCACAATACATATTTTGCCGCGGCGGCGCTTTGTAGGTGGATTCAAAATCCTTGCCGCAGCGCGCGCAGGTGTAGATGAACACGACGCGGTCGCGATCGGGCTTGGGCGTCAATTTCAATTCGCGCAGATAATCTTGAAACCGCACCACCGGAAAATCGGCAAAGCGCACGTTCGGCCGCGGATAGAGATAATCATACGCCGCCGAGCCGTCGATGGTGAAAATCAGAATGCGTTTGCCGAGCTGGCGCACGCGTTCGAGCGCGGGCTGGTAATCGGCGTCGCCGAGCACGGCAATCGCGATGTCATACGCATCGATGGCGGCGAGATACAGCATGTTGACGCCGAGCGCCATGTCGATCGTGCGTTCCTTCGGCATGAAATTCGGATCGCTCTCTTTTTCGAGGCGATCCTGCATCGCCATGTGATGCCCGCGAAAATCGATCTCGTGCAGATGCAGATCGAAGCCCAGCGTCTCACTGAGCAGGGCATAAAATTTTCGTTGATCATCGAGTTTTATTTCGTCGTCGGGATGCACGTTGCCAGGAACGCTGGCAAAATAATAGGTCCGCACCAAATCCAGCAGCGGCGCTTCGGTGCCGAGGGTGCTCGCCAGATGGCTGCGAATAATTTTCAGCGCCACCATATTGATTTTGCTGAAATCGATTTTATACGGCGCGGCATAAGCTTTGACCAGCATGTCCTGATTGTGATACAGCCACGAACCGTCGATAAACGTCATGCACCGGACAAGACTATGGCCCCGATTCGTTCTTAAATTGGCGTTTTCCTGCCCCGAGATCATTACATTTTCTACCGAAGTTCCTTCAAGTGGTGTCATTTAATCCTCACTAAAATGATAATCAATAGATACAAAAATTAATTTTCCAAAAAACTTTCCGGGCGAATCCGTTTTAACTGCTCCTGATATTCGAGAAATTGCTGCATAAGTTCCGCTACGTCGCCGCCGGATTTTTCGCGCGCTTTCAACTGCTCGCGCAAATTTTGCATGTCCTCCTCTTTCTTTAAACGCAAAAGCTGCGCCATGCAATCCGCGCTCCAGCGGCGATAATCCACCTCGAGCGAAGGCGAGCTTTCGTCTGCGCCGTTTTCCGCAACGGCGGAGAGCGCATGACGATGAAGCGTCCGGCTCACAAATTCGGCTTGTCGCGGATCGATGAAATATTGCAAAAGCATTTCCGCGTCCGGCTGCAATCGCAAAACTCCATTTTCCATCAATGCGTGAAATACGTTGGCAATCGCCATCATGTCCGGGTCGTGAAAATCATCGACCCGCATGAAGCTGAAAATGAAAGGCGCCGCTTCGGTATGCAGAATCATAATGCGGATCAACTCTTCTTCCGCGGCGCGGCAGCGTTCGGCATAACTGCGGCCCGCCGCTGCAAGGGCGCTGCTCCAACTTGTTTTGGCTTCGGTTTCACGCGACGCGCCCCAACGAGCACCGGCGCGCGGATATTGCGCGCGGCGCAAGCGGCTTACCTCTTCCCACAACACGCCTTCGTCGATTCGCAGGCGCTCGGCCATATTGTGCACCAACGCCTGCCGCTCCAGGCCGTCTCGCACGCGCGCGAGCGTTTCCGCAATCGAATGCAACTGCGCGGTGCGCTGCGCGACCGGATCTTTCTCTTTAGTTTCCGGTGCGGCGCCGTTGAGAATTTTAAATTCGAGCAGCGGCGGCGCGTTTTGCAAAATCTGCTGCATCTCCGCCGCCGGATGTTTGGCGAGAAAACTGTCCGGATCGTCGCCGGCGCTCAAGGTCGCCACTACAACCGCCAAACCGTTTTCAACCAAAATATCCGCGCCGCGCAAGGTCGCGCTCTGGCCGGCCGTATCGCTGTCAAAGAGCAGCGTCACATTTTTCGTGTAACGCATGATCAGCCGCGCTTGCTGCTCGGTCAGCGCCGTTCCCGAGGTGGCAACGGCATTTTGAAAACCGCAAAGATGCATGCGCATCAAATCGAGGTAGCCTTCCACGACGATCACGCGATCGGCGGCTTTGACGGCGTCGCGGCCGTGATACAAGCCGTACAACACCGTGCCTTTGTGATAGATCGGCGTCTCCGGCGAGTTGATATATTTCGGCGAGTCTTCGTCGTCGATGAGGCGGCGTCCGCCAAACGCGACAACGCTGCCGGCGAGATTATAAATCGGAAACATCACGCGGTGGCGAAAACGATCGTAGTATCCGGCTTTGCCCTTTTCGCTGTCGCGCGCATTGACCAAACCGGCGAGCGCCATGACCTCGAGATTAACCGATTTTTCGCTCGCATGTTGCGCCAGCTTCTCCCAGGCTTGCGGCGCATAACCGATGCCGAACGCGCGCAGGGCCTCGTCGTTGAAGCCGCGCTTGTGCATGTACTCCCGGGCCGGACGGCCGATCTCATTGAACAGCATTTGCTGAAAAAATTCCGCGGCCAGCTTGTTGACGAAATACAGCGCGTCTTTTTCCTGCGCGGCGGTCGCATCTTCGGCTTCCGGCTCGGGAATCGCGATGCCGGCGCGCTTCGCCAGCAAACGCACGGCCTCGGGAAAGCTGATGCCTTGCTGGCGCTGGATGAACGTGAAAACATTGCCGCCAGCGTGACAGCCGAAACAATAAAAAATTTGTTTGTCGGGATTGACGCTGAAGGAAGGAGACTTTTCGGGGTGAAACGGACACAGGCCGAAAAAATTTCGCCCGCTTTTTTTGAGCGTGACGTAATCCGACACCACGGCCGCGACGTCGGAAGCCAGGCGGACTTCATCTATCAAATGCTGCGGAATTGTCGACATGCTAATTCCTGGGGACGCCAAACTTAACAAGGCGTCGGGAAATAATTTTAAAAAATTTTAATTGCGCTAAAATTGAATAATGACTAAACCGGGCATCGCCGTTTTATAGCTTACAAAATTTTTCGCAGCAAATCAAACCGCGCCGGCAAAAATTTAATCATCTTCCTTGTCCTCGTCTTTGTCGTCCATTTTGCGCGGGCTTTCGAAAACCTTGCGGCGAACGAACAGATCAACCAAGTCCGGGTCGAGTTTTCCTTCCTGCGCCTCTTTCTGCAAAATTTTCAGCGTTTGTTCCAACGGCACGGCCTTTTTGTACGGGCGATCCGGCGCGGTTAACGCATCGAAGATATCGGCGATGCAAAGAATCCGCGACTGCAGCGGAATCTCGTCGCCTTTCAATCCCTTCGGATAACCCGCGCCGTTCAAATACTCGTGATGGGAAGCCGCATATTTGGGAATATTGGCCAGATCTTTGGTGAACCGAATTTTGTCCAAAATCGCCAGCGAGTAATCGACGTGTTTTTGAATTTCTTTGTACTCGGCCGCGGTCAAATTGCCGCGCGTCACCGAAAAATTTTCATATTCCGGCCCGGTGAGAAAGTACCGCATTTCGCCGGCGGAGTCATAATACGTGCGCTCGGCTATTTCACGCAACCTTTTCATGTCATCCGGCGAGGCATTGTAGATGGGATCGTTGAGGCGCTGTAAAGAAGCCAGCTCGTCGTCGAGCGTTTTGATCTCATTTTGCAAGCGGGAATCGATCTCCTGCCGCAGCGCGCTTTCATCGCGGCTCGAACCGGCCAGCTCGAGCTTTTGCTGCATGGCGCGAATGACGAAGCTGGATTTGATCGCCTCGAAGCGCGAGACAATCGCCTCCATTTGCGCCTCGTTGAGTTTGGTGGTTTTCTCCAGCACCGCCTCTTTAACGCCGATCTTGCCGATGTCGTGCAGCAAGCCGCACATGTGCAGCTCTTCAATTTGTTCCGGCGTGAATTTGACTTGGGCCAGGACGCCTTCGAGTTCCTCGTTGATGGCCTCGGCAAAGCGTTTGGAATATTTGGCCACGCGGCTGGAATGGCCGGCGGTGTGGCGCGAGCGGGAATCAATGGCTTTGATGGAATAGTGGACGAGCGAACGAAACAGATTTTTAATTTCAGCAATGAGATTGGCGTTGCGAATGGCGACCGCGGCCTGGCTGGCCAGCGAGAGAATCAACAGCTCGTACTCGCTTTTAAAGGGAACCACCTTGCCGGTTTTGTCCATCGAGTTGACAAGCTGCAAAACGCCGATGATTTCGTCTTGATGATCGCGCATCGGCACCGTCAGCATCGATTTGCTGCGGTAATCCATTTTTACGTCAAAATCCTTGTTGAAACGATATTCGACGGTCGGCGGAATGTGATAAACGTCGTGAATATTCAAGACTTCGCCGGTAATGGCGACGTAGCCGGAAATGCTGGCCTTGGTCAGAGGCACGTTGAACGAAGGCTTGACGTTGCTGCGCCGCTCGAGCGATTCGGTTTGCGCCACGATAAAGTTGAGCTTTTCGCCTTCTTTGATATAGAGGCTGCCGCCGTCGGCGTCGGTAAAGCTGCGCGCTTCCTTGACGATCAGCTCGAGCAGCTTGTTGAGATTGTGCTCGCTGGATAGCGCAATGCCGATTTGATTCAGGCGCGTAATTTGTGATTTTAGCTCCTCGTTCTTCCCGGTGGTCTCGCTGCTGTTCATGATGCTCCTCAGGAAAGGAAATTTTAAGTCCTCAAAAGTAAATGCAAAAATCAAACCTGCCTCCCTTCCTCACAAAAATTGATGAATTCGAAAGCCAAACGTTTTACGCCTTACGTTTCATCTTTCTTCATCTTCATCCTCTCCTTCCGGCGAAATATTGCTGAACATTTTTTTGATCATGTCGGAATAGGTGCGCACCAAACCCATCTCGTCGCGGCTCAACATCGAGTTTTGATGCAAGCCGTCCAAAACGAACTCCATGCCGACAGCGAGCTGCAAAGGCGGCATATCGCCCGCGCCGGGCAAAAAGCGCTGCGTCAATTCCTTGAGGCCGCTGACGCTGTTGAGCAGTCGCACGTATTCGTTGTTCGGCATCGAATCCAAGATGTCGATTTTGCGGTCGTTTTTAAACCAGGCCACGACGTGTTGAAAGGGATTCTGCCCTTTCCGCATCGCGTTATACGGCTCGGGAAAATAGCTCAGGAAAATCTGTTTAATCGCTTTTCCCAACAGCCCCTTTGCAACTTTGCTCACGCCCTCCTGCTCGCCTTCATAAACCAATTCGATCTTTCCCGTCACCGCCGAAAGCGCGGCATAAAGATCGCACACGCGCGTCGTCACGTCGCTTTCGCCGTTGAGATACGCGCGGCGCTCGGCATTGCTCACCATGTTTTCCAAACAGGTGATGGCCAGTCGCGCCGACACGCCGCTTTTTTGATCGACAAACTCGCTGTGGCGCGCTTCGATGGCGAGTTGTTCGATGGCTTGCCGGAGAAAGTACGGCACTTTGACGGCCATGCCGTCGCGCTGCAGCCAGGCTTCCTGCGCGGTGATCTGCATGCCGACTTCGGCCGTGCGGGGATAATGCGTGTGAATCTGCGAGCCGATGCGATCCTTCAGCGGCGTGATGATGTTGCCGCGATTGGTGTAATCTTCGGGATTCGCCGAGTAGACGATCATCACGTCGAGCGGAATGCGAATCGGAAAGCCGCGAATCTGAATGTCTTTCTCCTGCATGACGTTGAACAAACCCACCTGAATGCGCGGCTGCAAATCCGGCAATTCATTGATCGCAAAGATGCCGCGATTGGTGCGCGGAATGATGCCGAAGTGAATGATGCCCTCGTGCGCGTAATGCAGCCGCTGCGCCGCGGCTTTGATCGGATCGATGTCGCCGATCAAATCGGCAATCGTCACATCCGGCGTCGCCAGCTTCTCGCCGTAGCGCTGCTCGCGGCCGATCCACTCGATTTCGGCGTCGTCGCCGAAATCCCGTACTTTGTCGGTGCAGGCTTTGCAAACCGGGCGAAGCGGATTGTCGTTGATCTCGCAATTCTTGATGATCGGAATGTACTCGTCCAACAAGCTCGGCAGGGCGCGCAAAATGCGGCTCTTCGCCTGGCCGCGCAAGCCCAGCAGGATAAAATCATGGCGCGAGAAAATGGCGTTGCACAATTCCGGAATCACCGAATCTTCATAGCCGATGATGCCGGAAAAAAGCGTTTCGCGCTGGCGGACTTTCTGAATGAGGTTATTGCGCACTTCGTCTTTGACGGAGATAACGCGATAGCCCGAAGCGCGCAACTGGCCGATGGTGCGGAAGCTGAGGAGGTTTTTCATTGTATGGTTTTAGCTTTATTTCCTATTATTTTAACCCTAAAGCGTCTTTTAATCCGCCATCAACTTTTTGCATGGTTCGCGGCGACAATTTTCCAAGTTTTCTCAGAATCATTGACTTATGCAAAACCATGACAGTTTCACAACGAATTGCCGATGGCACTCGAATACCTGATTCTATCAATTCCTTTCCGGCCAGCACATATTGAGTCGGCTCATAACTATGATCGAGATTTGAAGAACACGGCACGATGATTACATCCTCAAGGCGATTATTATTCAAATCCTTTGAAACAATAACGGCAGGGCGGATTTTTGTTTGGCTGAATTGCGTCGACGTCATCGGTACATGACATAAAACAACTTCACCTCTTTTTAATTTCATTTTTGAAAACCTCGTCGTAAACGTCGTTTTCGGCGCTCACCCACTCTCGATAAGCATTGGAGCTCATTTGCATGCGAAAAAGTTCCTGGCTTTCGCGGCTGCGCTGGCTTTGCAGAAAACGAGCCAATTCATAGAGAACTTCCAGCTTCCGTTCCGGCAGTTCGTCAATGAGTGACGAAATCCTTTTTTTGAGCGTTGTTTTGCTCATAATTTGATCTCCTGTTAAGTTTTGGGACAAGGTTTGAACAGAGCGCGGCGCATCTAAACAAGTTCACATAAAATTTACGCAGCCACCACCGCCATCCGCGGCACACGATTCGGCGCATTTATTCTTGAAATTTCATCTGCTGTCGGAAAAACCGCATGCAAGGCGATGCCGTCTTCTTTGGTTATACAAATTTGTCGCCGAAATCGTCGCGAGGTCGGAAATGTTCTAACCGAGATTACTGGACTATCCTCTAAAGTTATCACCCTGTTGTCATGAAACAGCAAAACTCTGTCAAAGTACTCAATGACGCAACCCAGAGGAAAAGTAACCGCCGAACAAGGATTGCTAGAAATTCGCTCTTCCGCACTAAAGGACAAGTCATGAATTTTTGAGCGCAAACGCACGTCATGATGAAGTTCATGTGCGAAGTTTACACGCACAAAGCGCCCGTCTTTCAAAAAGAAGAAACACGCCGCTTTGCTATTAAAACAGTATTGCACGTCGCCGGATTTAAACGGCACTTTCGTTAAAACCTCATCCATCGAATAGGTCTTTGCCGCAATATGCACGATTTCAACTTTTTCCGGTTGCTCATCAAATTCCGAATATCGAAAAGGCCTTTTTTCCTCCCTGCGCTCGATTTCATTTTCAAGATAAGAAAAATGCGATTGGCTTTCATAATTGACGACGTCGAAGCTCGACCAACCGGTGCGCAAAGATTTTTTGGCATAGGAGCGTGAAAGAACTTTGGTTTTGCCCGCTTCATTCCAAAGGCTTCCACAATAAAGCCCTTCGTTGTCTGCCGAAAACATCAGACTTCCCGATTTTGCCGAAATGCTCACGGTTCTGGCATCGAATATTTTTGCGGGAGGGTTTTCAAGGCGCACTTCGCGTTTATTGAAAGACAAACGTCCCTCACGAACCCCGTCTCGGTGAGCCAGATAAACACGCGTTGCATACAAACGAATATCGTAGATCGGCATCGAAGGCACTTCACACAAAACTTGCCAATTAGTATCTTTGTCAAGTTCCACAGTAAATCCATTTAAAGCGGACTCTTGCCACGCCTTTTCCAGCGCTTTGCGAAATCTTCTGATATTCAAAAGAGCAACGGCCTGTGTGTTGTCCAACCAGTCATTTCTCAGGATTGCCAACTTAAGAATGCCGTCGAAATGCGGGTGCATCGAAACCAGCGTCGCATAAACTTTGTCAAGAGACAAAACCCGCAAAGTCCCATCTTTAAAAATGCTAAATAAATAGCCAAAATAGACGTATGAATCCAAAACCTCGGCGGGCAGGAATATTCGAATATGATTCATAACTTGCCGGTTTCAATTTTTCGCCGCACATGAGCGGTTATAATGCCTTCTTCTTCCCAACGATCCAGCAAATCCGGATTGGGTTTGCTCTCTTCAGACCGGATCGGATAACCATGCCACGGATCATTAGCATTGCTAGGAAACGGATCATTAGCATTGCTAGGAAAAGGAAAAGCCGCCAATCGCTCGCCATCCTCGCCTAAAACAATATTACCAAAATCCACAATGGAAAACAAGCAACGATTTATAACACATTCCCACCACGGCTCATCGGCAATCCGAAATACGTAAAATTCTTCCGATTCCCGCAAACACCATCGAGTTTTGCTCGACCTTTTCAAGGAAGTGCGAGCATGATAAGGCGCAGGGCGATAGTAGTGATTTCTCGAAGTCGGTCCGTAAGTGCCGTCCTGATTTCTTTTGCATCTCGGAAATTTAAAAGCCATGTCACTGCCCTCATGAATCGCCTTGCCTGTTAGTCTTTGCCTTCAATCAAATTCGCTTTGACAATCAAACCACGGCAAAATCCGTATGCCGGCGATGAGACGGCGACTTGAAAGCCAGCACGATTTGGTCGTGGGAAATCCCTGCGTTTAACAACTCATTCGCGATTCCACCGGAGGTGCCGTCGTATTGAATCCAGATTTTCTCATTTCGAATATCAAGATGAACGACGCTGCCATGAATGCGATAGGGGCCGTTCCAGCCGGCATATATCAGCTCATAGTGGTCATTGGCTTCATCTAAGGATGATGCGTAATCGTCCATCCGTCTTTAATCAAAGCATTCTTCACTTGGTCGTGATAAATATCTTTCGCTGGCATAGCTGTTATTCACCTCACATGCCTTTTCCGATTCCGAATATAATCCACAAAAACATACTGTCCAAGCTTGTTCAATGAAGAAAAATAGGCGCGGCCGTGATTGGCCTCGGTCATTTTGTTGACGAAATCCACCAGCCAATGATCCTGCGCCACCATAAACGTCGTGATCGCAATTTTTTCGCGGCGGCAAACGACGGCCTCGTCCAGCGTTTTGTTGACGATTTTGCGGTCGAGGCCGAACGGATTTTTGTAAATGCGGCCGTACTCGAAAATCGCCGAAGGCTTGCCGTCGGTGATCATGAAAATTTGCTTGTTGACATTGCGCTTGCGTTTTAAAATTTGCCGCGCCATTTGCAAGCCGGCCTTGGTGTTGGTGTGAAAGGGGCCGACGGCAATGAACGGAATATCGGAGACCTTCACCTCAGCCGCATCATCGCCAAACACGATCACGTGCAGGCTGTCCTTCGGATATTTGGTTAGAATCAGCTCCGCGAGCGCGAGCGCGACGTTCTTTGCCGGCGTGATGCGATCTTCGCCGTAGAGAATCATGCTGTGGCTGATGTCGATCATCAACACCGTGGCGCAGGTCGTCAGATGCTCGGTCTCGTAAACCTCGAGATCATCTTCCTTTATATTGATATTGTCGAGACCATCGCGGCGCAAGGCGTTGCTGATCGTCGATTGAAAATCTATATTGGAAGGCTGATCGCCGAAACGAAACGGCTTGGTCTCGGAAAGCCGCTCGATGCCCTCGCCGGAATGCGGCGTGGAATGATCGCCGGCGTTCGGATTTTTTTTGAGCGACGAAAAAATTTCATTCAGCGAATCCTGCCGGATCCGCCGTCCGCCTTTTTGCGTCAGCCGGCGCATCTTGTCGATCTCTTCGATGTAGCCTTGCTGCTTCATCCAGTCGATGAAATCGCCGAGACCCTTGCCCGGCTCCTCCGGAAAAATCCGGTGCTTCTCGTCGAGATACGTGAGCCATTGCAACGCCTGGCCGACGTCGCCGTTGGTTTGCAGCAGCAACTGGCTGAACAAGCGCATCAGATCGTCAAACGTCAGGCGGCTTTTATCCTGCTCATCGCGCCATTCGGAATAGCGGAAGATCATATTCTTGTTGTAAAAGTTTCAATTTCCGATTTTGCCAAAGTAAAACAATATGCAAATTTATCGGCGGAAAAGCAAGACTTTTAAAACGAATAAAACCTTTCTTCGGCCACGTTTCCCCCGCTGACCACCAGGACGATGGGCGTTTCCTGCGCGTGCAGCTTCTCTTCAAGAATCGCCGCCGCGCCGACTGCCGCCGAGCCTTCAAGACGCCAGCCTTGCCGGAAATAAAATTCTTTCATGGCGAAACGAATGCCGCTTTCCTTGACCAAAACAACCTCGTCACAAAATTCCTGCACGAGCCGCAAAGCCTTTTCTCCAACCAAGCGCCCGGCCAGGCCATCGGCAATGGTCTCCGCAATCGGCGTCTCAACGACTTTTCCAGCTTCAAGCGAGCGCGCCATCGCCGGCGAGGCTTCGCTCTGCACGCCGATGATTTTGCTTTGCGGCAATTTTGCTTTGACCGCAATGGCAATACCCGAGATCAAACCGCCGCCGCCAACCGGAACCACGACACAGATTCGACTCTGCGCTGGGGACAGTTCTTCGAGCAACTCGAGGCCAATCGTGCCTTGTCCGGCGATCACGCCCGGCTGCTCGAACGCATGAATAAATGCCAAATTTTTCGTTTGCGCGTAAGCTTGCGCGGCAGCTTCCGCCTCGTCGTAATCAGCGCCCTCTTCGATCAATGTCACGCCGAGTTGCCGGAGCTTGCTGACTTTCAGCGGCGAGGCGGTGGTTGGAACAAAAATGATGGCCGGACAACCGAGCCATTGCGCCGCCTGGGCCACGCCGAGTCCGTGATTGCCCGCCGAGGCCGTGACCACGCCCTTGGCTCTCGCGGCGGCATCGAGCTGCAACAAACTATTCGTCGCGCCGCGAATTTTAAACGAGCCGGTGCGCTGCAGATTTTCCAGCTTGGCATAAATCCCGCTATGCGGGACTTTTTCCTCCAGCCACGGGCAGCGGAGCAATGGCGTCGGATAAATGTAAGGGTTGATATTGTTTCGCGCGCGTTCGATATCAGTGAAGGAAACCATGGCAAATATAGGAAGAAGTCAACTCGCCGTCTAACTCGGCGCCAGCCGAATGAATGGCAAACTCAAAATTGCATTATTCATTTCCCCAATAGTCCGTCACCTCAAACACTTGTACATCCTGGTTGATTAACTTTTCTTTCAGTTTGGCCGGCATGTTATCAGCAACAAAGACGGCTTTGTAAAATTTTTTATATTTTCGTTTTTGGCTAATCAATTCGATGGACTGCGTTAGCTTGTCCATGACGGTTGCGCTTATTCTTTTGCTGTTCCATTTGCATTCACCGACCAAACACGCCTCGCCGTCTTCGCGATACGCCAGCAGATCGATTTCATTTTCGCCTTTATCCCAATACTTGCCGACATTGTCGAAGGGAAAACTTTGCGGCTCAATCATGCACTGCCGCTGGAACCATTCCTTGACGAATTTCTCGAACTGAAACCCCCAAAAATTGGGTAGGTCATTTTTTATCTTGGGCAAAAAACGCCGCGTGGAAAATTCAGCCAGGGCGCTGGCATTTTTATAAACATAACGAAACCAAAACGTCAGGAAATTGTCGCGCAGATAATAGCGGCTGGTTTTGCTGTCATCCCGGCTGAACATGCTGGCTTTTCTTTCGATCAAGCCATAATAATTGCTCAACTCATCCAAGTATTTGCCGAGACTGTTTGCTGAAACGCCGCTGTGCATGGCGATATTATTCCACTGTGTATGGCCGCTGGCCACGGCTTCCAAAATCGAAAAATAACGCCCATAATTTTTGCCCAGTTCTTCAATCGTCAGCTCTTTGCCCTCATTAAAAAGCAAGCCGTCCTGGCGCAAAATGAGACGATCGATCACTTCCATCAAATCTTTGCCAAACAGGCTTTCCTTTTCCATCAGATAATAATAAAACGGCATGCCGTTGAATAACAGATAAAGCATCAGGCTCAGCTTCGCCTCGCCGCCTGTTTGCTCATCCAGAAACAAGCGCATTTCATCGAAGCCAAACGGCTGCAAAATGATTTTGCCGGTCAAGCGCTTGTAGAGCGGCTCTTTGCGGCCCTCGAAAATGGCGTGCATCAAGGTTTGAATGGAACCGATGACGATGACATGGCCTTTGATCTTGTCTTTATATTCATCCCAATATTTTTGCAGGATGGAAAAAACCGCCGGATCGACGTACTGAAAGTTTTGAAATTCATCCATGACCACCGTCAAACCGGTTTCTCCAAGCTTTTGGAAGAGAAATTTGAAGAACCCTTCAAAGTCATCGAAGCGCAGGCCGCTGATCGCCGGGAATTTATCGGCCAGGATTTCCGTGAATTCGTTGAGAATGGCGCGCGGTTGTTTGCGCGAGATGAAAAAGTAACAGTTCGGCACGTTGTGCTGCTGCAGAAAATGCTTGACGAGGGTGGTTTTGCCGACCCGTCGCCGGCCGGTGATCATGGTCAAATAGCCAGTTGAGCGGGCATAAGCGGCGATTTCGGCGAGGCGTTTAAGCTCCTCTTGGCGTCCGTAAAATTTCATGGCAATCGTACCTTTTTGTATGATACCAAATGGTACGATTAAAATAAGAATTCAGGCCCAAAATTGCAATCTTTTTGTTGGCAGCAACTACCTCCCCGGATTCAGCCAGCGCTGCCAGGTCGGATCTTGCAGCTCGTTGCGCGCGATCGAATGCACCAGCTCCATCTCGCCGCCGCTGCGCAATTCCACAAAAATAAATTCGCCGCCGCCTTCGATCTCAAAAAAACGCCAGATTTGATACGCGCGCGCGTCGTTGCTGCTGGGAAAGCGCTCGATCTCGTCGGGTTGGCCGTAAACGAGCAGCACCCGGCCCATGTCGGTTTTCCAACCTTCGCGGAAGCCGGAAAAATTGTCGTTGGCAAATTTGACCAGCGCCAGATAGTTTTCGCGATACTCGTTGCGCGGCGTCTCCGGCGATTGATCGCGCTTTTGCCAGAATTTCGCCAGAAAGTCGCGCTTGCCCTCCGGCTTAAGCGCGCCATAAATCTTTCTCTCTTCATTCGAAGAAATATAGCGCGCCGCCTCGAATTCTTTGTTCAACTCCTTTTCCGGGCGGCTGCGATAAATTTGCGCCAGAAACTCCAAGGCCGCAGTCGAAATCTCATGGGTCGCCGCCTGTTGATCTTTTTCGCGATAAACAAAAAACTTGCGCCGGCGTGAAGCCTGCGCGCCGATGGTGTGATCGACAACGCGCACCTCGAAAAAATAACTTCCGCTCTTTAAAGTCACGATATTGAAGCCGCCGACTTCAACCAATTTTTCGCCTGCAATCGGCCGGCGTTTCGACGGCAAGGCTTTCACTTCGTTGCCGTCGCCGTCCTCGATGCGATAATGCACCGAGTAGCTGCTGTCGCTGGGAAAATGCAAATTATAAATCTCGGCATAAAAATAAAGCACCGGCAGTTCGAGGCCGTACAACGCGCCCGGATTCGGCAGCACCAGATGGCGATTTTTATGAAAAATGGAATGCGTGGTGTCCTGCCCAAGGCGGGACGCGAGCTGGAGATCGCTCAACGCCAACCGTTTGGCCGGATAAGGCTCGACCATAATTTGAAACGCGCGCACGCCCGGCCTGGCGGGATTGTTCGTATCATGCACGCGCACGTAAAACCGATACGTCCCGACCGTGAGCTGAAACCGCGCTTGCGTGAAAAGCAATTGCCCGGGCTTGATTTCGGCTGAATCGCGCGCCACCGACTGCGCCTGCCATCGGTGATTGACTGCTTCACTGCTGTTTTGATAGATGGAAACCTGGCATCCGAAGCTCGCCATCAAGCTGCCTTCAGTAGGCGCAAATCGTAGCGCTGCTCGCGGCACCGCAATATAAACCTCGACCTGCGCCGTGGTGTCATTCACACCAAAGCGCGCGAAATCGAGATCGAAGCGCAACGTCGAATCCGGTCCGGCTTGGAACATGGCAGCCGCTGGTTCAAGCCAAACAAGAACAAGCGCGATCGATCTGCTGAATCGAAAAAGCTGCTTCATTTTTTTCATGATGAAAAAATGGTAGCACGAAATGGCGTGAAAATCAAGTGAAATTTTCATACTCGTTAAGGCTAAGATTGTAATGCAACTTTTATGTTGCACATCTTGTTTCTTCTCAACATAAATGTTGAGTTACGTGGCCTGGCAGTCCGAAACCAAACCTTAACGAGTATATCATTGTTTAAAGCGCGCCAACCGAAACAGGCTCAAATCAAAACGTGAACGGCCTTCGAGCAGCAAATCGGTAAGAATCTCGCCAACGGCGCTGGAAAATTTGAAGCCGTGGCCGGAGCAAATGCTGGCCAAAAGAACTGGCGGATGGTTCGGATGAAAATCAATCAGAAAATTTGCGTCGGGCGTGTTGGTGTACAGGCAAACGGCGGAAGCATGAGGCGCCGTGTCAATCGCCGGCATGATGCGCCGCAGAATGGCCCGCATCGCTTCGATATCATTCGCGCCAACTTCACGGCGAACGCGATCGGGGTCGGTGCGCTCGCCTTCGTGATGGATGCCGACTTTCACGCCCCGACGGACGTCACCCTCGCCCAAATCTGGAAAGCCGTAAATAATGCGATTCGGCTTGTGTTCCCAAATGTAAATCGGGCAATTTTGCGGTGAAAAATATTCTGGATGAATTTGAGGAATAAACCACAGCAGCACTTGCCGCTCGACCTGCAAGGTCAAGGCGAGTTCCGGAATCAACTGATTAATCCAAGCGCCGGCTGAGAGGAGAAGGCGTTGCGCGAAATATTCGCCCTTCGCCGTGATCACGCGCACGCCCTCGCCGTCTCGTTCCCATTTTGTTGCCGGCTCGTCAAATTGCAGCACCGCGCCGTAGCGCTGCGCCATTTTTAAATGCGCCTCCACACAACGTTCGGGAAACAAAATCCCCGCGCGCGGTTCCCAAACCGCCATCATGTCGTCGGAAGGTTGAAAGGCAGGAAATCGCTGGCGAATTTCTTTAGCGGCGAGAAGCTCATGAGGAAGTTGGTGAAGTTGTGCGCTGCGTTGTGCTCCCGTTACTAAAATTCCCTCCGGCGGGCCGATCATCAAGCCGCCGGTTTGTTGGAAGAGCTGCTGTCCGGCTTCGCGCGCCAGCGCCGCCCAATTTTCATACGCGCGCTGCACGACCGGCACGTACAGCGGATGCTCGAAATAAGCCTCGCGAATGATGCGCGTTTCTCCATGTGACGAGCCGAAGGCGTGCGGCGGCGTAAAGCGGTCGAGGCCGAGCACGCGTTGTTTGCGTCTGGCCAAATGACAAGCCGCGGCGCTGCCCATGGCGCCGAGGCCGAGCACGATGACGTCAAAAGATTTTTTCATCAAGGCAGGTTAGGGAGTTGAGAAGTTTTACCGTACCCGTTCGATGATGCGAGCCACGATTGGCGCAAACAAATCTTCGCTTTGCGGGTCGTATTTGTTCTCGTAATTCAAACACGCCGCGCCGAGGCAATCATCCTCGCAGGTCGAGCAGCCGGGATTGAGGCCGGTTTGGCCGTATTTGCCGCGCAGGCTCAGCAATTCTTCAACATCAGTTTTGGGAAGAGTTTTTTCGCCGCCGAGCTGGCGCGAGATCAAAATGATGTGCGCATAATGCTCGAGACGCTCCATTTTATAGTAAGCCTCCCACAAATCCTTGCCGACCGTCACCGCGCCGTGATTGGCGAGCAGAAAAGCGTCGTTGCGATGAATGTAGGGACGAAGCGTTTCCGGCAGTTTCGGGGTGGACGGCGTGCCGTACGGCGCCAGGGGAATCGAGCCGATGGTGACGATGATCTCCGCGGCGACACAGTCTTCGAGCGACAAGCCGGCGGTGGCAAAGCCGGTGGCATGAAGCGGATGCGCATGAACCACCGCTTGCGCGTCAGGCCGTTCGCGATAAATGAAAAGATGCATCGGAATTTCGCTCGACGGCTTGCCGGCGGAAAGCGGGCGACCCTCGAGATCGACGATAACCATGCTCTCCGGCGTCATGAAACCTTTGCTCACGCCGGTTGGCGTCGTGAGCACACGACTGGCGTCGAGACGAACACTGATGTTGCCGTCGTTGGAGGCAACGAAATTTTTTTCATACATCCGCCGGCCGACGTCACAAATTTGCTGGCGGAGAGAGGGCGAGGCATCGACAGACATGATCTATTTTAATCGCGCTACTTTAAGAAACCTTTCACGTCTTAAAACGTCTTGATATTCCAAAAAGATCGAGGGCGTTATGGCGAGATCAAAAGCTCCCTTGCGCCATTGATTAAGAATCTTTCTTGAAGCGCCCTGCCTGAAAGCATGAGCTGAAACCCAGATGTTCGTATTTAAAATAATAATCATCACTGAGTTTTCGTTTGGCGTACTTTTCGGATCTCAGCTTCAATGTCCTGAACGGTTATGCCACGCGCTGCCATTCTTTGTTCAATGCCCTTCGTAGCCTGCTCGAAATCTTTTGTTGTGCGCCGCCGGCCGGCAGCACGATATCGCATGACCACAATATATTCCAACGTTTCCTCGAGCTCACGCTGGGGAAGCTCGAACAAATCAATCAAGCATTTTTGTAAAAGTTTGTCACGTACTTTTGTAGTCATATCAGAAAACCTCGCTTTTTGATAAGTTTCATTGCCAATACTTGATCCGGAACCAGCAACCAGCAACCAGACCTCACTTGATAATCTCACACCCCACATATTTCCGCAACGCTTCCGGCACGATCACCGTGCCTTCGTCGGTTTGATAATTTTCCATGATGCCGATGATCGTGCGCGGCAGCGCGAGCCCCGAGGCGTTGAGCGTGTGCACGTATTCCAACTTGCCCCGACTATCCTTATTAGAATCTTTAGGGGAAGATCGGGGCTTGCCGCCGCCTTCAGGCCGAAAGCGGATGTTGGCGCGGCGCGCTTGAAAATCCTCGAAATTCGAGCACGAGGAAACTTCCAGCCATTTTTTCACGCCCGGCGCCCAGACTTCGAGATCGTAGCATTTCGCCGCGGCAAAGCTCAGGTCGCCGCTGCACAGCAGCAAGACTCGATACGGCAGGCCGAGGAGCTGCAAAACCTCTTCGGCATTTTGCAGCAGTTTTTCGTGCTCGTCGTAGCTCGTTTCCGGTTTGGTGAATTTCACCATTTCGACTTTGTCGAACTGATGCAAGCGCATCAAGCCCTTGGTGTCTTTTCCGTAAGCGCCGGCTTCGCGGCGGAAGCATGGTGTGTATGCCGTGTAGTAAATCGGCAAATCCTCGCCGCGCAGCGTTTCATTCGCCAGCAAATTCGTCACCGGCACCTCGGCGGTCGGAATGAGAAACAGATCGTCGGCTTCAATGCGGTACATATCTTCTTCCAGCTTGGGAATCTGGCCGGTGCCAAACATCGCTTGACGATTGACGAGAACGGGCGGAAAAACTTCGGTATAACCGTGTTTCTCGATGTGAAGATCGAGCATGAAGTTGATCAGCGCCCGTACCAGCTTCGCGCCTTTGCCTTTGAAATTGACAAAGAAAGAGCCCGCGACTTTGGCGCCGCCTGCGAAGTCGATGATCCCGAGCTTCTCGTTGAGATCCCAATGCGGCTTGGGCGTAAATTCAAACCGGGGAATTTCCCTCCAATTTTTGAGCACGACATTCTCCTCGGCGCTTTTGCCGGCCGGCACACTTTCGTGCGGCAAATTGGGAATGCGAATCTGCAACTGGTAAAGTTGATCTTCGACGGTTTTCAATTCATCGTCCAGCGCTTTGATGCGCTCGCCGACTTCTTTCATCTCGGCGATTTTGGCCGCGGCGTCGGCGCCTTTCTTTTTGGCCTGGCCGATCTCCTCCGAAACGCGGTTGCGCAGCGCTTTCAGCTCTTCGGCTTGCTTTAAAAACTCGCGGCGTTTTTCGTCGAGAATCGGAAATGGCGCCAGATCGATTTTCGCATTTTTCCGTCGCACGCCCTCTTCGACTTGCGCAAAATTTTCGCGAATGAATTTGAGGTCCAACATGGTTCAAATCGTCCTTATTTGTAAAAATGTTTACTTTTGCCGGCTCATTTGGATTCTATAAACTATCAAAGAATCGTTTGAAAATCAAGGTTATATTTGCAAATTCATTTTTAAGCGTCCGGCTTCGTAACTCGACATTTATGTCGAGAAGAAATGCCGGCGACATGAATGTCGCGTTACAATTTTAGCCTTAACGGTATATCTTGACAATGAGAGCTTGCTGTCATATATTACCCAAAACGAAAAACAGAATTAATAATGAAACCTCTCGAAAATCAAGTCGCCATCGTCACCGGCGCTTCGAGCGGCATCGGCGAGGCGACGGCCTTGGCGCTGGCGGAAGCCGGCGCGAAAGTAGCTGTGGCGGCGCGGCGCAAAGACCGCTTGGGCAATCTCAAAAAGAAAATCGACGACATGGGCAGCGCGGCGCTGCTCGTGCAAACCGACGTGAGCATTCGCGCGCAAGTGGAAGCGATGGTGGCGCAAACGAAAAAGAAATGGGGGCGGGTCGATATTCTCGTCAACAATGCCGGGGTGATGTTGCTTTCGTTTATGGACAAGCTGAAGGTTGATGAATGGGAAAAGATGATCGACATCAATTTAAAAGGCGTGCTCTATGGCATCGCGGCAGTGCTGCCGATCATGCGCGAGCAGCGCTGCGGACACATCATCAATATTTCCTCGGACGCTGATCGCAAAGTTTTTCCCGGCAGCGCGGTTTACAGCGCCACGAAGGCGGCGGTGACGTTGCTCTCCGAGGGCTTGCGCGCCGAGCTGGCGCGGGAGAAGATGCCGATTCGCGTCACTTCGATTTCCCCCGGCGCCGTCGCCACTGAGCTGGCAAAGCATATAACGGACAAGGATGTTTTTGAAGTGTTCAGATCGCATCCGCCAATCGAGTTTATGCAATCAGCCGACGTTGCCGCGGCGGTGTTGTTTGCGCTCACGCAGCCGCCGCACGTCGACATCAACAATATTTTAGTTCGACCGGCGCAGCAGGCCACGTGACGGGATATCCGGATTTAAACGGTGCACCGATAAGGCTACGCCGCCGGGGAACTGCAAAGAAAGTTTGTACTCGTCCGGCATCTTGGCGGCAGCAAGTTGCCGAGCCAAATTCCAAATTCTGCTTGCCCCAGCACGAATCTTTTTGCATATTTGACCGTGACGTAGTTGCACCATTCGGCGATGGCACTAAAACGGCATTGCGCCGGTTTCATTTTGATGATCAGTTGATTGAAGATATACTCGTTAAGGGTGAAAATTTCAGTCATTGCGAGGCGCTTTTTGCCGAAGCAATCTCTTGGATTTCAAAGGATTGCTTCGCTGAGAAACACTCGCAATGACATTACAAATTAACCCCGAACGAGTATATTTTAGCAACGGAGGTGTTTGTGGCCGAAAACGAAAAGCAAACACGACGTTCATTTCTCTCTCGCCTGTGGATGGGCGCCGGCCTGTTCTTGAGTTACGGCACTGCGGCATTTTATGGATTCAGTTTTCTCAGCCCGCGCTTCAAAAAGCCGCAGCCACGCCGGATATTGGTGACTTCCGCAGATAAATTGCCGCCCGGCGTCAGCACGGCCTTCAAGGATTTGAGCGGCCGCAAAATCGTGCTGGTCAATTCCGGCAACGGGTTCATCGCGCTGTCGCCGACGTGCACGCATCTTGGCTGCACGGCTTATTGGGTGCCGGAAAAAAGCCATTTCTTCTGTCCCTGCCACGACGGCTACTTCGATGTCAATGGCAACGTCGTCTCCGGTCCGCCGCCGCGGCCGTTGGATAAATTCGAGGTCTTTGTGGACGAGAATGACAATGTGTTTGTGGAAGTGAGAGAAGCGTAGAGAATTATCTTTCCCCACATTTACTCTTACTCTTACTCACACATACTCGCTTGGGAGTGCAAGAACGAGTAAGAGTAAGAGCGAAAAAGGAGCGTGCATGCCTGCATTAAGATCCATACAAACTTGGGCCAAAGAATCTTTCCCCCTCGATCTCGACGTGCTCAAGGAAATGTCGAGCGAGCCGATTCCATATCATCTCAAACGCTGGTGGTTTGCTGTCGGCGGCACGCCGCTTTACTTGTTCGTCATTCAAGCGGTCACCGGCATCATGCTGACGTTCTATTACGTTCCGGAGCCGGCCGAGGCTTACAACAGTGTGGCGAGAATCACCAACGAGATGCCGTTCGGCTGGTATCTGCGCAGCATCCACAAATGGTCGGCGAATCTGATGGTCGCCGCGGTGATTCTGCACATGCTGCGTGTCTTCTTCACCTCGGCGTATCGCAAGCCGCGCGAGTTTAACTGGATGATCGGCGCCGGACTGTTGCTGACGAGTTGCGTGTTCGGCTTCACCGGCTACTCACTGATCTACGAGCAAATTTCTTATTGGGCCGCGGTGGTCGGCACCAACATTGCCGAGGCCACACCGCTCATCGGCGCCTGGCTGGCCAATTTTGCGCGCGGCGGCCCGGAAGTCGGCGCCAACACGCTCACGCGATTTTTTGTGTTTCACATCGGCGTGCTGCCGACGGTCATGGTGATCTTGCTCGTGCTGCACGTGGTGCAAATCCGCTTGCACGGCGTCACGCGATTGCGCTTTGACGAGCGCGGCGAGCCTGGCGTCGGACTTTCGATCAGCGTTTCCGCGCCGGCCACGCCAATGGAATTTCGTGAAGGCGGCTCTGGCGCAACGACAAAAGAAGAAAAAAGTCCGACGACAATAAAAAGTGCATCGAATGCCACTCGCAGCCCGGCAACGCCACGACGCTGGTCGAGCATCGGTGGTGAATTTTCTGCGCAACGAAGACGGCACGGTGAAGAAAGACCGCAACGGCATCGCATTGATCGATCCGGAAACCTGGCCGAACACCGGCATCGGGCGGGTGAATCCCGACGGCAGTTTAGGCTCGTGCGCGGCGTGCCACAACCGCCATTACTTTTCCGTGGCGCAAGCGCGCGAGCCGGATGATTGCGGCAAATGCCATCTCGGCCCGGATCATCCGCAGTACGAAATCTATCGCGAGTCCAAGCACGGCATTAACTTCATCGCGCACAAGGATAAGATGAATCTCGACAAGCGCCTGTGGATCGTCGGCAAAGATTACGTCGCCGCGCCAACCTGCGCGACTTGCCACATGGGAGCTACGCCGAATCAGGAGTCCACGCACGACGTCGGGATGCGCATCAGTTGGACGCTGCGGCCGGCGGTTTCGGAGAAAGTCGATGCGAAGGATATTAAAGAAGGCAAGCAAACCTGCCCTGGCAGAAGCGCCGCGAGAACATGCAGGACGTTTGCTATCAATGCCACAGCAAGCAATACGTGCAGAGTTTTTACAAGCAGTACGACGACGTGGTCGTTCTTTACAACGAAAAATTCGGCAAGCCGGCGACATCGATCATGAACGAAATCAAAGCCGGCGGCTTGATCACCACCGACGTGGAGTTCGACGAGAAAGTCGAGTGGACGTATTATTATCTCTGGCATCACGAAGGCCGGCGCGCGCGCATGGGCGCTTCGATGATGGGCCCGGATTACACGCAATGGCACGGCATGTTCGAAGTCGGCGACCGCTTCTATACGGAATTCGTGCCGGAAGTGCGCGAAGTGATTGCCGAGGGCAGAAGGCACGACCAAGCCGCCGCCGCTTCCGAAGTCGAGAAGCTTCTCAACGAAGTGTTAAACTCCGATTTGCACCAATGGTACGCAGGCCGAATGAGCCCGGAAGAGAAAGCCGCGCGGAAGAAGGCGCAGGAAGAGTTTAAGAAGCGGTATGTGGGAAATTAGGTTTGGTTGAGTGAAAAAATTTAAATTGTTTTCCGATCGAATGATCAGAGCAGCTCAAACGTTATTTTGCCGCTCAAAAGTCAGCACACGCCAGCATTCAGCCGCGGCCTATCTTAGTATCGTCACGCGTCGATCCATTTTTTCCCAGACCGTGGAGTTTTCGGAGCGATAGCGTATCCGCAACAAATAAACGCCGGAGCTTAAGTCAATCCCCTCGCGACTTTTGCCATCCCAAACTATCTCATGGCTGCCGGCGTTGAGCGAAGTTTTCTGCCATTCGCGCACGATGCGCCCGGTCAAATCAAACACCATCAGCTCAAACTCTGCATCCTGTGGCAATCCAAGGCGTATTTTTGTCGACCGGGTGAATGGATTCGGATAACTCTCAAGCACAAAGGTTGACGGCAACAGATCGGCCGGCTGCCCGGACGTCGTTTCCAGCATCAAAGAAGTGGGCGAAGCGGCTTTCGATGCCGTAGCGCCACTTTGCGGCATGATTGAAAAATCATCCACAACCATCACGCCATGGCTCTCAGTTTTGTAGCCCGCCAGTTCATAATGAAACGCATCGTCTAACGTGTAACCAGGCAACGCAAAAGGCTCGCTGTAAGCCTCAATCCAAAGTTTGCCGTCGGACGAAGCTTCGAAGTAAATATCGCGATCATCGAAACGCAAGCGCAGAAAAATAGTGTTCTGGATCAGTAAAAGGCCGGTGACGTCGCGACCGCCCCAAACCCCATTCTTTCGCCAACCGACGTAGAGACGGTAAAAACCTCTGGGGCTGTTGCGATACACATAAAATCGATACCAGTTTTGTTCGGTATAGATGCCATGTCCCCATGACGCCGTATAGGTCGGGCTCATGCCCAAGTCGCCGTCATCATTGGGCTGAATCACTTTCACGCTGATAACCGTTTGCCGCGCCACAAATGCATTTTTGGTGATAACCCAGCCAGATTGATAACCGCTCGAACGCACGTTCAAGGCATTATTGATCACCGCCGTTTGGTTTTGGGTGTTGGCGCCGAGAAACCATTTACTGGGATCAAGCTGGCCGGAGTTGAAGCTGTCGGCCAATATCGTTATCGTGGTTGCAGGCGTGGTGAAAGTCAAATCAGGGCTCGCCGACCGATTGCCCACCGCATCTTGGGAGCTGACGCGATAGTGATAGGTGGTATTGGGCAACAAATCTGTCAGCTCAAGAGCATGCGAGAAACTCATTTTGTTTGTCTGCGCAGACTTATAACCGTATTGGCTCGTCAAACCATATTCCACTTGCGCGTCGCTCGGCTCATCGGTGTTCCAAATGATCGTAGCGCTTGCGCCGGTGAGGTTAAGCGCAGCAACCTGGCTGATTTTAGGCGCAGTGGTATCTGCCGGCGCCTGGCGCGATGAGGTGATCGAAAAATCATCCACCGTCAATACACCGTTTTTATCCGTGCGATAAGCCGCCAATTCATAGTAAAAGGCATCTTGCAAAGTGTAACCAAGTAAGGAAAAAATTTCGCAGTAGGTCGTGATCCAATTCACATTGTCAAAAGACGCCTCAAAATAAATTTTGCTTTCATCGCAGCGCAGGCGCAAATAAATGGGCCCGTTGATCAATAGGCTACCGGTCACCTCCAATTCGTCGACGATCCCATCTTTGCTCCACGCAACATAAAGCAAATATGGCCCACCGGCTTTGGGACGATAGATGTACATCCGGTACCAATTCGGTTCGTTATAGATGCCATACGGCGATGACGGCGTAAACGTCGGACTCATGCCAATATTGCCATCGTCGTTGGGCTGCGCGACTTTTGCCGTCACCATGTTGTTGCGCGCGACGAACGCTTTTCGCGTTATGATCCAGCCGCTCTGCAAACCTGTCGAACGCAGTTCCAATGCATTGTTGACAACGGCGCTTTGATTGCCGGCATTGAAACCTTGGCGCCACTTCGCGGGATCCAAAAATCCCGCATTGAAATCATCTGAGATTTCCCAAGCAACGGCGGATGTCTCCTCGTTCGGCTGCGTTTCAATAATTAATTCCGGCTGGAAATCGGTTGATTCCCGTGAATCGAAAGAAATCACACCTCGAGCGGTGCCCAAGAGAGCAAACTCAAATGTTCCATTCTCTTTCTTTGCAGGTTTAATGATCAGGTCATGCCACTGTCCGGCGCGCACATCATTCAAACGGTATAACGGCATCGCGTTGACACTGGGCTTGGTATGCCAGGTCACTTCATGCTCATCCCAAGGCGCTTCAAGGTGGTGTAGCGTGAGTTCACCGATGCCGGATTGTCGGCTATGCAAACGCAACCTAGCATTCGTGATTTCTCCATGAACACCTGTGACCTCGAAGCGTAAATAACTTTCGCGGCCTTTTCCGGCAAGCAGATTCATCCAGCCAAAGTTGCCGTAATCTTGTGTCGGGCCATAAAGACCGGCCATCGCGACGTAAGTATCGGCGCTGGGCTTGAAAAGATAGATATGATTTGCCGCAGTCGTAAAAATTTGATCTGCGCCTGTCGTATGATTGCCGGCGTCGTCAATCGCAACGATGCGATAGTGATAAGTTTGATTTGGGATCAGTTGATCAAGCGTTGTCGTAAAATCCTGCTCCGGCAGTCCGAGAACCGGCGTTTTTTTGCCGTATCGATTGGTCAAACCATATTCAACGTAGCAGACCGTTGGTTCGTCCGTTGTCCAAGAAAGTCGAACGGCATTGGTGTAGAAATCAGTAACCGTAACATTATCGATTTGTGGCGGCGCTTGCTCCTGGGCTGCAAAATCTTCTTTGACGATTAGATTCGAATAAATTGGACCAACCAAAGGTAATGCCTCAGTTACGGGTGGACGGACCTCCGCGCCGGGACAAAAGATGGTCTTGAATGCTGTCCCTCCCTGGTTGTGAACGGTGAATTTTATGAAGTGTTTGACGAAAAGAGTAGTTGAGAGG
>Ga0247727_10002173_pt1 | contig 45236 bp, 34 predicted proteins | sample WisWelCaveWW1625_FD_202498 | JGI IMG/M metagenome (GOLD analysis project Ga0247727, IMG submission 202498) | Biofilm microbial communities from Wishing Well Cave, Virginia, United States - WW16-25 | ecosystem: Environmental > Aquatic > Deep subsurface > Groundwater > Cave microbial mat | place...
CGGCTCATGCCGATGCTCCTCAACGCACTCAAGCAGGCAACGATGGACGAGAAGAAGCAGAAGAAGGTAGGTTAAGAATGAGCGCAGGGCTCTCCGTCAGAACTAACGAGTTTCGGGACATCCTCCAAGAAAGACTTCCCGGACCTGACGACACCGCCCAAGGAGTTCAAGATCCGGTCCACGTACAAGGCCGTGCACACCCTGGAAGTGGACTGCGACTATCCGACGCTGAGCTACTCCAGCATCTCTGCCGACGGCGTCAAGCTGGCGGCCGAACTTGATGCCCTCATCAAGCTGGGCGGCGCGACGCCGGAACAGACGGCCAACGTTGCGGCCAAGGCGGCGCTGGATGCGCTGCACGCAGCGGGTAAGCCTGATGTGCGGGCGACGGCGATTCCCAAGCCGGTGATGCAAGCTGCCGCTAATGCCCTGAACGCCATCGTCTCCCCGGGCGTCAAGGACGCGGGAACGGCACTGGCGGGCAGGCTGAAGCCGTTTCTGGTCGCTGACGGCGCGATGCCGAAGCTCCGGAAGTGGATCACCGATCACATCCCGCACTTCATCTACTTCGACGACTACGGGCGCCTCCGTACCCGCATCAACCTGAAGGACTTTAATGCGGAGGCTGCAACCCCGCCGACGCAAGCAGAGGAAGCGACACAGCACAGAAGCCAAACGGCGCTGTTCGAGTGGGCGAACCTGAAGCCGAAGGAACTGGAAAAGCTGGGCGCACCGCGAGTTGACCCCGAGAAGCAAGACGATGTGGAGCGAAGGAAGGCCGAACGGCGACGGCTCTGCGAGTCGTCGTCCTTCAATCTCTCCGATGACTGGGAGAAGTGGTGGGACAGCAGCGGCCACAAGCTGCACTTCGAGCCGGACGGCGACGACTTGGCCCTGAGCGTCTCGGACGAGATCAACCCTTGGAAGATCCCCTTCGGTGAGCGTAGCCGTGGTTTCCAATGGTTCTTCTCGTTCTACCTGACCTTCCTGGTTGAAGCGGGTAAGGCGCACCAGGGCGCGATCCTGCTCCTAGACGAGCCGGGCCTGCACCTCCATCTGGCGCGCCAGCTCAAGTTGCTGAAGTTCTTTCAAGACCTTGCGAAGGAAAATCAAATCCTCTATTCCTCGCACTCGCCGTTCATGATCGATCCCGACCACGTCGACAACATCAGGACGGTCTATAAAGTCGAGTTGCCCGACGAGCCGCCTCCGGCCGGGCTCCCGGCACGGATGGTGAAGAAGAAGGAGAAGAAGCCCAAGTATTCTCAAGTGTCGCAGACGTCGGAGCCCGAGGGAGACCACGACACGATCCTGCCCATGCAGTACGCCGGAGCCTACTTGCTATCCCAGACGCTCTTCCTCGGCAAGCGAACGCTGATCGTTGAAGGCATCACCGATTACTGGATCTTGAAGACGCTGTCGAACTTCCTGGAAGACAAGAAAGCGGAGTGCTTCCACGCCGACACCATCGTCATCTGGGCGGGCGGTACCAAGAATCTGATGCCGCTGGCTAGCATCATGTCGGCCCGCGAGCAGGTGGGGCCGAATCGTATCGCCGTGCTCCTGGACAGCGACAAGACGGGCACCGACAAGGCGCACAAGCTCGTCGAAATGCTGGCCCATGGCACCGACTCCGTGCTCCTCATGGGGAAGCTGCTGAACAAGAACAACGCCGAGATCGAAGACATGCTGGAGGTTTCGGAGTTGGTTGCTGCCGTCAAGGCAGCGGGGCACAAGTTCCCTGCGGGCGCTACGCCCGAAGCGGGTGAGACCCACTCCGACTTCATCAACCGGATCTACAAGGACAAGAAGTTCGGCGTGTTCGAGAAGGAAGAGAAAGCCAAGGTCATTCTGAAGCTGGTGGATTCGTGGCGCGACGGGTCGGTAAAGCCTGACGACAAGACGCTCGACCGAGCGAAGAACCTATTCAAGGAGGTTAACGAGAGGTTCGAGAAGCTGCTCGGAAAGCCGAGCTGACGACCGGAAAGGGCGTGGAGACCGGCAGCATGAGCATGGGACGCGCCCTCCCATGCTCATGGCCCCGGTACTCGGCTCACGGCGTCGTAGGACCTCAAGCGGCGTCCTCGTCGCCAGTCTCCTGGCGCTTGCCCGCCCACTCCTTAAAGCGCTCCGCGGCGCCCTTGAGCAGCTCCACCCTCGCCCGGTGCGACCTCATCTCCGCCGCGCGTCCCACCCGGCGCGCATCAAGGTAGACCGCGAACTCGGCGCTGGAGAGCCATTCGCCGGCCCTCTTGCGCCGGCCAAGGACTTCGACGTCGGCGTCCCGCATCGCCGATCGAGCTTTCGCGAGTGCGTCGCGGAACTGGTTGGCGACGGCCCGGCACTCCGCCACACGGGGAGGAGTAGCGATACGCGCACCCTCGCTCGCGGTGATCGGGAGCGTCTTTCCGGTTCCATGATTCGCTCCCCCGCAGGAGCAATCGCACTCCGGTCCCGCCGCGACCGCGCAGCGGCCATCGCAGGCACGGGCCTTCGCTACGTCCAGGAGCTTGAGGGTAACGACGGAGCCCATGGTCTCCCACGCACCTGCGCACGCGCCGCACGAGAGCGGGTCGCGGCAGGGATCGTTCGGGACCTCAACAGTCGCCACGGACAGGCAGGTCGTGCATCGGATGAAGAAACGCCTCATGAAATCCTCCTTAATCAACGCCGGGTCCTTCGTTTTCATCACAGTCTCGGCGGCAGACACCCCACGTACACAGCCGCGCCGGCAGAGCCGCCAAGGGCGGCGAGATAGAAACTCCACAGCGGCAGGATCGCGGGAGAGAGCGCCGCGAGGACATACCCGGCGAGCGCCGCCGCGACTAGGAACTTGCCGACGTACGAGAACGTGACGGACGAGTAGCCGTTCCCCTCGCGGAGCCGATGACGGCGGAGCAGACCGGCCGCGATGCCCAGGAGAAGAGCAGCGCCGAAGAGCGGAAGAACGGCGGCGGCGAGCATGACGCGCACGGCGACAGCCGACGTCAGCGTCGGGCCGAGCGATGCCGTTCCGCCGCCGCGCGCCTCCCGGCCGAGAACGGCCGCTGCGCGCAGGGCGCGACGCCGGAGCGCCTCACGACCAGGCCCCTCCTGAACGCTCGCAAGCGAGCGCCCGATGTCCTCGCGAAGCCGGCGCTCGAAGTCGCGGGGGTTCGCGAAGACGCCGACGTACGCCGTCTGCAAGCCAAGGCCCGCGAGCACGAGGAGCAGCGTCCACGCGAGCAGTCTCATGCAGCACTCTCCCTCTGCAGGTCCTGGACGAACGTGCTCGTCGGGTCCGTCAAGAGCGGAATCCGCCCCTTGTAGAGCCGGCCGCCGAGCCTCGCAAAGTAGTGGAAGGTCGGTAGCTGGCAGATCGCCCACGGCGGCACGAGCGGAGCGTCCTTCAACTGGATCGAGACGTTGTGCATCGCCCGGAAGTCATCGACGTTGTAGAGGCCGGACGAGAAGAACGCGGGCTCGTAGCGGTAGCTCTCCCCCGCGACGCGCAGCTGGCGCTCGCCGGCGAGCTTCGAGAAGTCCTCCGCCTCGCGGGGGTTCCGCGACTGGAACTGCACGTGGAGGAGGCTGTGGGTGAGGATCTCATCGACGGCGGCTTTCGACCCCAGCGACTGCTCAAACTGCGCGGTGGTCTGGCTCGAGAGCACCACGGCGACGTCGGCGCCGCGCGCTTCTGCCAGAATGTTCAGGAACGGCTTCGACACCAGGTGATGCGCCTCGTCGACGAAGAGCGAGAGGCGTTGATTGCGGCCTTCGGGGTCGTAGCTGTATCTCGCCGCCAGGTACGCCTGAAGGTCGAGGAGAAGCATGCGGCCCACGGCGTTCGCCGATTCCTCACCATGAAGCGAACCCAGGTAAAAGTAGACGACTAGCCTCTGTCGATCGACGCTGGTCCAGGTCAGGATTTCCCGAGCCGTCTCCTCCGGCTCCGGAGAGAGGACCTCGCGCTTGGGCCCCGCGGAGAGCCGCTCCAGCTGCGGAAGGAAGCTCGCGACCATCTTCCGGTAGTAGTTCGCGTCGAGCTGGAGGTACGCGAGGAGGTCGTCGAGTTCCTTGGAACGCTTCAGGGTGCCTCCCCCAACGGCGGCCTCGTAGGCGTTCGCGATCTCGGCGATGTCGGGTGTTTGTCTTCTCCCGAGCAGTTCGGGGAAGCGCTTCCGCACGAGGTCGACGGCGACTTCGGAGAGATTGCGGAGGCCGTGCAGGACCCGATGGATGGTGATGGGCTTCCCCGCCAGGAAGAGCCCCTGCACCACCGCGCAGGTCGCGCCCCACTGAAAGCCGCGGAACGCCTCGCCGTCCCCTCCCGCAGGAGGGAGCATCCCGATCAGCCGGTCCGCGATCTCGGAGGGAGTGCCGAAATTCTCCAGGGGATTGTAGGCGACGGAGGTCTTCGGCCACGGGAGCGCCACGAGGCGGAAGTCGCCCGTCCGTCCCCTCTCCTCGCAGGCCTGCCGGACCGCGTTGATGAGGCGCGCGTCCCCCTTGGGATCGACGATGACGAGGACGTCGCCCTTGGCGACGAGTTGCCGGATCATGAGCTCCAGGAATCTCGTCTTGCCTTCGCCAGGCGACCCGAGGACCAGCGTGTGATGCGTCCGCTTCTTGTCCGGGATGAAAAGCGGCGCTTCATCGGCGAGTCCGAGACCGTGAATCAGAGTGTTGCCGCCGAAGAGCGCCTGCGTCCGCTCGGGAGGCTCCCATCCCTCGGACATCATCCGCATGAGCCTCTCCGTGTGAGAGGGCGACCACGGGAAGGCGAGCCCGAGGAAGGTGTGCGCGATCTTCGAGGGCAGTTCCGCCGGCGCCATTCGAAGGAGTTCGCCCTCGACGAGATGGCGTCCCAGGAAGTGCGCCCGCACTGCGTACGCGGCCGGAGCGAGCGAGAGGAGAACGCAGGCGATCAGCACCTCCCGCGCGGCGCCGCCGTACGGCAGTCCGGGCGAAAGCGCCGCGAAGAGGAGTCCCGTCGCGAGAATCCCCGCGAAGAGAAGCGCACCGTAGATCTGTTCACCCCTGTACGGCATCGGTCCCTCCCGGCTTCATCTCGGTCGGCGCTGAGACTGGCGGCGTCGACTTCCTTTGCGCCTCGAGCTTGATCGACGCGACCAGGCGATGGTGCTCGTCTTCAGTGATCTCCTTGATGGCGGAGCCCGTCCAGTACCCGACCCTGGCGAGGAGCTTCGCGTCCCGGAAGAGTCCGTTCGTGTCGATGACGACGACCCACATTGGCCGGGCGCCGTGGCGGAGCTGGATGGACGAAAGAAGCCGTCCCACCGCTCCCTTGCGGACGCACGGCAGCTTCGCGAGGGCGTCGAGGTAGGCGTTCACCTCGCGCTGCGGATCGCGCTGGTAGAGGCCTTTCTCGACAAGGCGCTGGAAGCACCGCGGCGAGACGAGATAGGTGACGTCCTCGAGGACGTACGCCTGCCCGCCGAACTGATTCGTCGGAATCGCGCCCGACAGGATCGCGTCGCGAAGATCGTCGAGCAGCTGCTCGGCGACGATGAACTTCCGCACCGCGGGGACGGGCGAGCCGACCTGCACGGGCGGCGCTGGCGATGGAGCGGGCTGCGGCGGGGGCAGGGACGGAGGCGGCGGTGCCGGCGCCGGTGTCGGCGCGGCAGCGGCTGGGGCCCCGACCGCTGGGGCCGGAGCGACGGGCGCGAGGAGGCTGGCATCGCGGCGGAAGTCCACATGGGGAACGGCCTTCCCGTCGGCAGCGCGTGCGAACGCGATGGCGCCATCGAAGAGCGCCAAGCCGCCGAGCATCGCGAGCGCGGGCTCGATGAACGAGCGCTGAAGCAGGACCGCTTCGGCGACTTCGAATCGCTCGCCGATCGTGATCTTCGCAATCATCTTCCAGCCGTCGGTCTCGACGTCGTAGGCGAGACGCCGGCGGCCGTGGAGCGCGTTCGCCAGGGCGCGCGCGCCGTCCTCCGTCGCCGGCAGCGCCCGAGCCTCCGAGCATTCGCGTCCGAGAAGATCGCGCACCAGGAAGACGAGTTTCTGGAGACCCTGCGGATACCGCAGCGCCAGGTGCTTTTCGCCCACCCAGAGATCGGCGTCGAGGGCGTTCACACGGAAGACTCCCTCCGCGATTCCGCGGACGAGGATTCTGGCGAGTTCGCCTACGAAGTCGGTCTTCGCCGTCGGGAGGACCGCCGGCAGCGCCTCCACGCGCGCCTCTTCCAGCGCCTTCGCCTTGCGGGCGAGCGCCTCCCGCGTCGAACGGTGGTCGGCATCGGTGATGAGCGCGTGCACGGCCTTGGCCGCGAGCGTGCCGTCCTCCAGGACTTCGGTGGCGATGCGGCTGCCGAAAAGCCGGGCCACGTCCGGCGTCAGGAGCCTGCCGGTGACATGGGCGGTATGGCAAGCGTGGTCGTTCATCCGGCGCTCGACGCGCCACGTCATGGCGCACTGCTCACGGCCATGGCGCCCGTAGAACGCTTCCAGCGGCTCCTCGTACGGATTCCAGAGCGAGTGGGCGGGGCCGTGAATGAGGACGCTGGCGACCTTGCCTGCATCATGATGGAGCGCGAAGAACCACACGGCGAAGCGGAGGCGCCAGAGGCGGTACTCCTGCTCCTCGGGATAGGCATCCGTCGTCGCGACAAACTGCTCGCTCTGGGCCGCGCGCAGCGCGATCTCCGCCACGTCGAGGGAGTGGTCGAAGAGCCCGAACGGCTCGGCGTGGTGGTGATTCTGGCTCGCGGGCAGGTCGACGACATGCCCGAGGAACGCGCGCGCCACGCCGCGGACGATTCCCTCGTCGACTTCGGGGAGAAAAGCGGCCGCGCGCGCGATCCGCGTCGCGTGCTGCTTTTCGCCGAGGAGCGCGTCGAGGCCGACGTCGTGGATCGTCGGCGGCGCTGTCGCGACGGCGGTCGCCGTCCCGTCCCCGAGCCATCGCCAGAGTGTCTTGAGGAAGCTCATGCGGCCCTCCGGCCTCCGTCCCCGCCGAGCCGGCACCCGATGCAGGAGACATGCCAATCGCCGGATCCGCGTTCGGAGATGACGCCGTCGAAGAGCGCCTTGAACAGGACGTCCTCGCTGCGGAGTTCCTCGAAGCGAAGCCAGTCGTTCCAGGTGTGCAGGCAGACCGCGAAGGACACCGCGCCGCAGCGGCGGCACTCGCCGGCCACGAAGTCGACCTTGCCCGATCGCCAGTCGTCGAGCCCGCTTCCGTCGATGACGATGCCGTTGATGTCGCCGACGAGGAGGGTTGCGAGCGGCTGGCGCGTGCCGGCGGCGCGGCAGAGACTATCGCGCACCGAATCGGCACGGGCGTGGAACGCCCGACGGACGCGGCGGGCGTCGAGTCCGCCGCGCGCGATGACGAAGACGTGGATCCACCCCTCGTCGACGACATATCCGAACGCTGGCATCCTTCTCTCCTCCATCAGGGGCCCGCAGGCACCCTCGGTTCCGCCAGGGTGACCGGCAGGCATCCCTTGCACTCGCGGAATACGCCGAAGTGGATCCACAGGTACGCGCCTTCCCGGGAGAGCGCACCCGCCTCCACCAGGCGCCGCACCGGCCAGCCGATGGGGACGCACGCGCGCGGCGACGGGTGCACCATCTGCAGGTAGTGCCCCGTCCGCGGTTCAAACGGATACGCCCCGACGACCACCCTCCCCGGCGGTCCTGAGGCGACGCGTCCCGCGCGAAGCGCCTGAAGATGCGCCGCCATCACCTCGCTCGGATCGACTGTGAATCCGATGCGGGGGAAGTAGCTGCCCCATGTCCACGCGCAGTCGCCCAGCCGGGGCACGGAACTGCAGGACGGGAGCAGCGCCTTCTTCGCGGCGGCGATCGGGTCGAGGAGCATCTCGGCGATCCCTGTCCGCCAGAAATACCCGTCGAGTTCGGAGAGATACGACACGGCGAACCGCTGCCCCCGCGGCTTCGCCAGCGGAAGCCCGGAGTCGAGGACGAGTTGAGGGACAAATTCGAAGACGTGGCCCTCGGCGAACTGGAGTCCGGTGCCGTCAGCGGCATTCGGCGTGTGGCTTGAGGTCGTGCCGTAGAGGGGGACCGATCCGAATAGCTTCGCCGCTGCGGCCGCCTCGACGAGGTGGCTCGTGAGCGGCTTGCGAAGCACTTCGAGAATGCCCACGGGGTAGGCGTTCTCGACGATGAGGCAGGTCGTGACGCCCCCTGCCGGCGACGGACAGGTCATGACCCCGACGATCCGCCAGGTGCGGAGGATGCAGGAGACGTCTACCTTGAGCGTCAGGGACGCGGTCGTCTCGGTCGACGCGTACCCGGCGGGCCGCTCCTGGGCCTGCGCGGCCATCGCGGAGAGAAGAGCTGAGAGCAGGAATGCGGAGGTCTTCATGCCGCGGCCCCACCGCAGCCCTCATCGAGGCAATCGCGGACGCGGTTGAGATCCAGGAGAATGTGATCGTTCCCCGGATAAGCGCGGTGAGCCTTCTCGAGGTCCGCTTCGGCGCCTTCGCAGTCGCCGACCTGCTCCAAGAGCAGAGCGCGCATCCAGAGGGCGTCCGCCTCCGCTTCCGCGCAATCGAAGAGCATGCGCAGGCAGTGGAGCAAAGTGGCGACGTCGTCGAGCTCGTAGGCCGCGGTGATTCGCAGGTTGAGGACGTAAACGCTCCAGGGCATGATGGAGACCAGGCGATCCAGCAAGTGGCCTGCAGCCGCATAGTCGCTGCGATTCCAGAAGAGATCTTCGGCCTCCTCGATGCCGCAGCAGAACTCGCTGGAAGCGCCGCAGTGGTGGCAGTCGTCGCGGGCGGGGTCACGGATTTCCGCGCAGTTCGGGCAGCGGTGCAGGAACTCCTCGACCTGGGCGTCGGTCAATTCAGGGATCTTCATGGCTTGCCCTCCTCGATCAATGCCGTCTTGCCGTCGTCGCCCACAGTGACCTGCGCGTCGCGGCACTCCACGCCGAGCGCCCGGGCGACGTCGGCCGTCACGAGCGTGACCGGCCGGCCCGTCGATTTCGCGAGCGCCGCGACCTCGGCGATCGCGTTGGCCTCGAGGACGAGGACTTCCGCCGTTTCGGGGAGTTCCCGATCGAGAATGGCGGGCTTGCCGCCGCCCTTCGGAACGGTCACGAAGTAGAGCGTCCGCCCCCGCAGCGGTTCGGGCGCGCGGTTCGAGAGCTCGATGGTGCGCCGGCCGCGCGAGAAGCACGCGACGAGTCCGGCGTGATGGCCGCGCCCGCGAGGGCCGTCTTCGGCTGCGGGCTTCAGCTTGCCGAGATCCTTGAACTCGCGCTTGAGGCGGTCTGCGACGACGGAGTTCTGCCGCTCCAGGGCGGCCAGATCGACGCGCTCGCTTCGCTTGCCGTCGCAGTCGGTCACGTGGGTGACACGGACGGGACTCGTGCGCTCCTGGGCGGGTGCTCCGCTCCACGCGAAGACGAGGAATGCTCCGGCGGCGCCCGGAATTCCGTACGACGCCATGAGCCTAGCGGCGCTCATCGGCGGCCTCCTTGGGGGTTTCAAGACGGATTGACTGCGCCACGACGTTCAGCCCATAGGGGTTCTCCTCCGTGGGCAGGCCGGCCCGCAACTCGATCGTGTAGCGGACGCGGGAGGCGTCCTTGAGTTCGCTCGCGATGAAGATCCGCCGTTCGGCGACGGCGCTGAACCGGAAGAGACCCGGGCCGATCCGCTCGATCACGCAGGCGGACGGCAGCGGAAGAACCAAGTGCGACGACTCCTTCGCGCGGGCGACGTAGCTCGCCCGCTCGGAGAGCGAATGCGCTGCGGCTTCAAGGCGTTCGGGGGAGACGAATCGGAGCGCGACGTTGGACCGCTCCTCGATCGTCGGGGGCGTGTAGTCGTCGAAGTACCGGAGGTAGAGAAGGCCGAAGGTCCTTACCGCGCTGTCGGGGACTTCTTCCGGAAGAACGACTTGGGATTCGCGCACGCCGGGCACCACGAGCGCCGGTCGGGGGCGCAGCGCCACGAGCGCGAGCGCGACCGAGATGACGACCTGCGACGCCAGGAGCGCGGCTGCTCCGAACAGAAGGAGACGTGGACGATTCAGGATCGACGTGTTATCGACGCGCATTAGTCCCTCCAATGGTGAGCGGGAGCACGAGACGGGACTCGCCGGGGCGCAGGTGCGCGACGGGTCGGCGCGCCACGAGCACGAGAAGAGCGCTTTGAAGCGCCGTCACGATGGCGAGCGCGCCCAAGAGCAAGCCGCCGAGTCGCGCGAGGACTTTGCGGCGCGCGTGGGCGGCGAGCATCTCCTTCACGGCCTTCGTCTCAACGACCGAAGTAGCGTCGGCGGTCACGGATCTCCTCCTTGGATGGTTCTCCTTCCACAGGGCTCCAGCGGAAACGGCCCGTCGAGTGCCGTTGGAGGGAAAGAAGCTGGATCGGCCGGATGCCGGCCGGGAGCCACTCCAGCACCCCGAGCCGGTAGAGCCGCGCGAAGACGTAGCCCGGGCCGCCGGAACGGAGCGATCTGAAGAGCGCGATCAGGCCGAGCCCGACGCCCACGCCGGCGACGATGCCGGCGAATCCGAGGCCGGCGAGGATGCCAGAGAGGATCGCCACGGCGGCACCCGAGCCGATGCTCGCCGCGACCTCGCGGAACTCAAGGCCCAGCCAGACGAGCACGGGCTCGTCGAGCTTCTGGTAGCACGCTTTCTCCTGCATCCACCTCCTTATCAGGGTGCCGAGGGCAAAATCGGAACGGCGGATGGCGAGAAACTGGAAAATCGATCAAGATCTCAGCGGGTCGTGAGGTGTGAGGTGCCTGTCTTTCGCTACTCCACACGAACCGGAGGGGCCATCGCCATCAGATCCGTCATCACTGGATCGCCGCGACGAACTCCGAGTAGAGCGGCGCGTTCATGTACTGGTTAGCCCGAGGCGCGCTTCGTCCTACGAAGCACGCGGAAGTGGAGAGTGAGAATTACGGCAATCTACGTGAATACGCTTTCCGGGAAAGAACCGCCGGGTGCGCGATCGATGAGCCAGTCGTCTATCTCGCCGGGCTTCCAGCGGAGCGCCGCGTCGACTCTGCGCACAAAACGGATGGCATGATCCACAACCTGGCCGCAAATATCTCTCGTCAGGGAGTAGTTGGCGAAATCGAAGAAGCGGAGCTGCTTGCCCTGTTCCGGAGTCAGGGGCTCAACGCGTGGAGATTGGTGCACAATCGCATCGCGAAGCGACTTCGCCTCATTCAACAAGTACTTCAGCTCAGGGCAGTTCGCTTCCTGGATAGGTGGCTTGCCTGCATCCGCCTGACGCGACGCGATGCGCGGGTACTGGATGCACTTCTTCTCGAACGCCACGAATTGCTCCGCCTTGTCTCGCTTGCAGTTGCACTCAAGAAGCAAATCAAGGTCGTCGTGCGACATCTCGGGGTGTCGTGACACGAACGCACCATGGTCATACGCCTGCTGAAAGACCACGTGCTTCGTGAACTCGACCTGGTCAATTTCGGCGAGAAAGTCGAATGCGATGCCGTTCAGGTAGGCCTCAACGAAGTAGAACGCGGCCAGCACACAGGCCCGACGGGTCGCATTGAGTTCCTTGATATCTCGTTTTCGCGGGCGTTGACTCTCAACGGTTTTGAGGAGTTGGACAGATCGGTTATAGAACGCCGCCATGTCTTCGAAGAGCATCGCCTCCGGCAGGTAGTGCTCCGTTTCCGGTGCGCTGCGCGTTCCGAAGGTGTCTAGCGCCATCCAAGCGTGGGCGGGCAGATGGGGGAGAACGGGAAACGCTCGATCTGGCCGGTCCATCATTGCGTTCAGTGCCAAGGCCGGAACATATGGGAGTCGGTCACGATCGTGCGTCAGGAGGTCGGGATCGCGCTCCGCGAACGCGCTCACCACTGCGTCGTAGTTGTCTGAGATGCCCAGCCGTCGCCGACGGGCTCGAATCATGGCATCGAGCTTGGTGACTTGCTCACGCAACTGGCTGGGCGAGGCCACTTGGAAGGCCTTCCTTGCCTTCTCGATGTCAGCGCGCGTTCGGATGACGAGGCCATTGGTCATGGCCAGAAGGAGGTGCCACTCATTGAGCGTATCCGACGCTCGCTTGCGCTCGGTTTGCGTCGCAGTCTCGGGTGCCCTACTGATGCAGCATCGCTTGAACTTCTTGCCACTGCCGCAAGGGCAAAGAGCGTTTCGCTGAGTCATTCCGCTTGAGCTTAAACTGATTGCCAACCAAGGCGTTCATCAGTTTGCCGGGAAACTGCGACTTCAACCCCGCGAAGAGGATTGCTCCGCCGCACGCGCCGCGACTCTGCATCGTACATCGCGCTTTTTCATTTTCCTGCCCTTCCCGGTTCCGATTTGCCCTTCGAGACCCTGATAAGGAGGTGGATACAGGAGATGAACATGAAAATGCTGACGCTCGTGGCCGTGGCGCTCGCGGGGATCTTCCTCCTCGGGAGTCCGGCCTTCGCGCAATCCGGGAAGGGTTTCGACACGTCGAGCGCGCTGGGCGAGCTCGAGAAGATCGGGGGCCTCCTTCTGGCCATGGTCTTCCTCGGCTTCCTCATCGTCGGCGGGTACGTCATCATCCAGGCGCTCGTCGACGCCAAGAAGCAGGGCGGCTGGGGGCACTTCGTGGTGGGGATCTTCATGGTCCTGATCGCAGGCTTCGCCCTCTGGGGCCTCGTCTCGATGAGCGGGCAGGACCCGGGGACCATTACCCGCAAGCTCAACATCAAGTAGCCGGGACGCGCCATGAACACCGTCCCGCTCTCCCAGAGAGCCCTCGCCGCCGCGGGGCTCGTCCTGGCGCTCCTCGCCCTCGGGGTTGAGATAGCGGGCGGCTGCGGCAGCTGCCGCCGGGGCACGAGCGAAACGCTGGTCGTCGCGGGCGCAGGCACGCTCGCCTACACGGCGCTCCTCACCGTCGCCCTGCTGAACCGCGAAGCGCTCTTTCACATCGGAGTCCTTGTCGCGGCGGCCGTCCACACGGTCCTCGTCGTCTGGATGATGGTCAAGCAGGAGGCCTGCCCCGTCTGCTTCGGCGCCGCCGTGGCGGCCGGGGTCAACGCAGCGATCTCGCTCCGGCACGGAGCGCCGCTCGCACTTGTCGACCGCGTCTATGTGCCGGCGGTGCTCGCCGCCTCCGGACTCGTCTTCGCGGCGATCATCGCCGAGGAACGCATCGCGGGGCACTCCGAAGCGAAAGCCCGGCATGCGCTGCGAGAAGCGGCCGTCGCGGCGCCGTCCGACCGTCTGGCGATCCTCGTCTACGAAAACGACCACTGCCCGTACTGCCGCGAGTTCAGGGAGCGGTACGAGCCCGCGCTCAAGCGCGAGTTCGGCGGCGACGTCGAGATCCGGTACTTCAACGCGGAGAGCGTCGCCTGGGTCCGACGCACGCCGACCATCGTGGTCGAGAACGGCCCGGTCTATGAGGGCCTGCCGGTCGAATTGGCCACGTTCACCCGCGCCGTCTCGGATGCCCGGGCACGACGCGGACGGTGATGGAGAACCCCCCCATGATGAACAAGATTGCGCTGGTCACCCTCCTCGTGGGCTTCGTCCGTCAGGACAACGCCAAGAACGGCACCACTCGCGAAGTGACCGTCAGGGACGGCGAGACCGTCACGGTCCGCCTGGCGGTCGCTGCGAACCCGAAAACCGTCCTGACCGCCGTCACGTTCCCGGAGGCGATCAAGAGCGTGATCTCCGCCTGGGACCCGAAGGACCTCTCGGTCGAGCATGACGCCTCGAAGCTCTTCCTGAAGCTGCTATCAAAGGCGGAAGGGCACCTCGACGTTCTCACGGTCGACGGCCTCCATGCGCGGCTTTACCTCCTTCCCGCCGCGGCGGAGTTCGACTCGCACGTCGTCCTGAAGCGCGCGCCTGACCGGCCGGAGCCGAAGGCGTCGGCGCCCGCTTCTTCCGGGGCGCTGGAACTCATCAAGTCGATGCGGTTGGGGGAGGTCTCCGCCGACGCGACCGTTCATCGCGGATCGGGCGAACTCCTGTTCGAGGACGACCGTGTGCGGGCGACGCTCCTCTGGGTCTACGACGCCGGCCGCTTCCGCGGCATCGTAGCGGGAGTCGCGAATCGATCGGACAAGGACGCTGCGTACGTCGACCTCTCCCGATTCCAGGCGGAGGACCTCGTTCTCGTCGGCGCCCGGGAAACGCAGATCTCGCCCGGGAAGGCCACCCGGCTCTATCTCGTCTTTTCCAAGAGGTGAACCCGTGAAGATCTTCTTCCGCACCAGGCGCGCGCGTCTCGCGGCGCTCGTCGTCTCGGGCATCGTGCTCGCCGTCCTCTACTTCGGCTTCGGCCTTGTTGGCAAGGGCCGCGCGACCGCCTCCACCTCGCCGGATTCGCGCGAGTTCGACATGGGGCTCGAGGATTCGCGGAAGGTCGCGGGCTTCGTCGAGAGCTTCGGGCCGAGGATCGACCAGGCCGAGAAGCGCCTGACCGACAAGGACGCAGAAGTGGAGCGCCTGCGGGCGAAGCTCTTGAAGTACGACTCGGTCCTCGCCGCGATCGTCGATGAGCTCACGAAGCGCGCGTCAGGTGGCGCACCGTCGGGCACACCGGGCAGTGCCGATGGCGGGCCAACTGCCGGTGCCGATCCGCTTCCCGCGCGGCTCCAGAAGTTCACGCTCTCCGTCGGGAATCCCAAGCCCGAACGCGCCCCAAGCGTCCGGATTCCGGCCGGGAGCTTCGCCGAGGGGACGCTTCTGACGGGCGTCTACGCACCGACGGAAGGCGGCGTGTTGCCCGTCCAGATCCGGCTCGACCTGGCGATCGTCGGCCCGAACCGCTCGCGCATCCCGATCCAGGGAGCGTTCCTCATCGGAAAGGCCACGGGCGACCCCAACTCGCAGCGGGTCGTGATCCAACTCGACAAGCTCTCGTACGTGAAGGCGGACGGCCGTTCCGTCGAGGTGAACGTCAACGGCTACGTCGCCGACGACGACGGCGTTCAGGGCCTGACGGGCCGCTATGTCTGGCGCCTCCAGGAGGCAGCAAGCGTCGCCGCCATCGCCGGCGGGATCTCCGCCGCCGCCGACGCGGCCGCCCAGCGCGAGACGACGCTGCAGGTCAATCCGCTGGGTGGCGTGACGGAGTCCGTCACGGGAGACGTCGGCAAGTTTGCCGCGGCGCGAGGCGCTTCGCGGGCCGCCGGCGAGATCGAGAAGATCGTCGCCAAGCGGCTCGAGAACATCGTCCCGGCGATCTACGTCGCCAACGGAAAGAAGCTCACGATCTGCCTGATCGACGGCGTGACGTTGGAAGGACTCCTGACGAGCGAGGTGAAAAATGCGTCGAGCGCGAGCCCCTATGCGGGGCTGGATCTGGACCGCTAGCCTGTTCGTCCTGGCCGGAGGCTGCGCGCCGTTCGGTTCGCCGGTTCCGCCGGGCCGGCCGGTGCGGGCAGTCTACGAGGAGATCGACGGCGGTGGAGGCAGCGTGCTTCGCGTCGAGGCCTCCGGCGCTCCGGGCGCGCCCGAGAAAGTCCGGCCGGTGATCTACCCGCCAAAGGTCTTCGCGGTCTACGTTCCAGAGCATCTCGACCGCGAGCGCGACTTCAAGATCGGCGCCCACTGGGTCTACATCAAGCTCAGGGACTCCTCCTGGACCGAGGAGGCGATCGACCGGGAGCCGCCGGGCGGCGACGAGATCGCCGCTTCCGAGAAGGAACAGCTGAAGTCCGCTTTGAGCGGCAAGTCCTGGGGCGCGCTTCTCGTTCCCGCGGAGGCTCCAGCCCCCGCTCCCCCACAACGCGATCGCTAGGAGACGCCACATGACTCATCCGAACGACTTCGTCGAAGCCGACCACCCGTCCTACGTCGGGTTTCTTCCGCACCACTCGGTCGATCCGGAAGGTGACGTCGCGCTGCTCGCGGACAACGCCGACGGGAATCCCGACACGCTCGGGATCGCGTGGCGGCTCGGCCTCGTCGAGACGGAGGCAAGGCCCGACGCGGACGTGGGCGCGCTGGCCGCCCGGATCGACGCGGTGCTCTCGAACCTGCCGGACGGAACGATCGCGCAGTTCATCCTGCGAAGCTCCCGCGACCTGAGCGGAGCGGTGAGGGCGTGGGAGTCCGCGGAGAAGACGGCCGACCCGGTGCTCAAGGAACTCGGATGCTGCCGCGTCTCGGCGCTGGACCGACTCTCGCTCGCCAACGCCGTCTCGCATTTCGCGGTGCGCCGTCTCCAGGTGCTCTTCACGCTCGTCCGTCCGGGCACGTGGCAGGGCGAGTCGATCGGCGCGCTCGAGGCGCTCCGGAGCTCGGCCGGCGCCGACGACCGCGCGTCGCACAAGATCTCCGAGGCCTATGTGAAAGACCGGCGCGAGATCGTGGACCTTGCGAAGACGCTCGAAAGCCTCTTCGCGCAGGCGGGAATCTCCGTCCAGCGGCTCGACGGCGAGGGGATCGCCGCCGAACTCCACCGGGCGCTCAACCCGCTGCGGTCCAGGACGATGTCTATGCCGGCCGAGCGCGACGGTGAGCGCCTCGCGGAGCGGGCGGCGCTCTCGCCCCTCGACGTCGACCTCGATACCGGTGTAGTAGGCCTCGACGAACTCTTCCACAAGGTCGTGAGCGTCACGCATCTGCCGGGCGCCACGCGCGCCGGCATGCTCATGCGCTCGCTCGGGGCGACCTTCCTCGACACCGTGCCGGAACTCGATCTCGTCTTCAACATCCATGTGGGCGACCAGGAGGAGATTCGGAGCGCCTTCGGCGCGAACCGCCGGATGGCCACCGACCAGTCGAAGGACGCGCACCAGAGCCCCACGATGCAGCCGCAACTCGGCGAACTCGTGGCGATCGAGCGCGAACTCGCCTCCGGCGCCCGCGTCGTTTCCGTCCGGATCCACGCCATCGCCCGCGCCTGGTCGAAGGAGGAGGCGGCCAATCACGCGAGGTCGCTCCAGGCCGCGTTCCAGACGACGGGCTTCCGCTCGATCATCGAGGACGCGCTCGCCGGGACGATCTTCCTCCAGTGCCTGCCTCTCGGCTATCGGCCGAATCTCGACCGGCCCATGCGCCGGGGCCGTAAGGCGCTCACGATGAACCTCGCCCATCTGGTGCCGATCTACGGTGCTTTCGCCGGGACGCCGACGCCGACGCAGATCCTCCTCAACAGGCGGGGCGAGCCCGTGACCCTGTCGTTCTTCAACGCGAAGGAAGTCCCGCACGCCATCGTCACGGGGAAGTCAGGCGCGGGGAAGTCGGTCTTCGCGAACGACCTCATCCTCTCGGCGCTCCGGACCGGGGGCCGCGTCACGGTGCTCGACCGCGGCGGCTCCTACCGGAAACTCGCCGGGATGGTGGGCGGCGAGTACGTCAGCTACGACGCGAAGCGCCCTCCGCGCCTCAACCCGTGCGGCGCCTCGGGCGCCGACGGCTCCTGCCCCGAGGAGACGAACGCCTTTCTCCGCGACTGGCACACCGAGATGGCCACGCACGGGAAGGGCGACCTCTCCGTGCGGGATCAGGGGCTGCTCTCGATCGCCGTGCGCAAGGCGTTCGCAGCCAAGCGCTCGCAGGAGGTCTTCGTTTCCGACATCCACGCGGCGCTGGTGTCGCTGGCTCCGGAGCACCCTGCGGCGAAGGATCTCGCGGTCTGCCTCTCCGACTACGTGAAGGACGGGCCGTATGCGCGGTTCTTCGACGGCCCGAACGAGATCGACTTCTCGAACCCCTTCGTCGCCGTCGACCTTGCCGATGCCGCCCTCGAGGACGCCGTGACCAGCGTCCTCGTCATGGCGCTCATGCACCGGATCGCCGACGCCGCGCGCCGCTGGCTTTCCGACGACAAGTACCTGATCGTTGACGAGGCGTGGACGCTCCTCAAGAGCCCCGCGACGGCGCGGTTCATCGAAAACGTCTCCCGGACCGCCCGCAAGACGCGCCTGTCGCTCGTCATCCTCTCCCAGCAGATCACCGATCTTGCCGGCGCGACCGGCGCGGCGATCCTCGCGCAGGCCTCCTACAAGGTCTGCCTCCACCAGGACGCGGAGGCGATCCGCCGCGCGGCGGAACTGCTGGGGCTGAACGCCCGCGAGGTGGAACTCTACGGGAGCCTCCGCACGGTCGCCGGCATCTACAGCGAGTTCCTCGTGAAGACTCCGTTTTCGTCGGGAGTCGCCCGCCTCGTCATGGACCCATTCAGTTACTGGATCAGCACCTCGGACCCGGCCGACCGGAAGCTCCTTGAGACCCTCGTCACGAAGATCGAGGCGAGGGGCGTTTCGGGACGTGAGGCCCTCCGCACGGCGCTGATCGAAGCCTCCGTCCTGGCTCCGCGCGGCGCTGCGGCGCGCACCGGAAAGTGATGACCATGGACGAACTGAGCGGCTTCACGGCGATCGACACGATCTATGAACTCAAGGGCTACCGTATCGCTACCGAATTCCAGGGCAAAGTGGGGCTGCTGCTCGCCTCCCTCCTCGTCGGCTTCGGCATCCTCCGATCGCTCTACCAGGCTTCCGACGACGGAAGGTACCGCCGGCTCGTGCTCTACATCGCCCAAGCCGTCATTGTCCTCGGATTCCTCTCGCCCATGCGCGTGAACGTCGCCCTGCCGGCGGGCTACGTCTACGAGAACGATGCCGACGAGCTCATCGGCGTCGCCGAAGGCAGCGCAAACCGGCAGCCGAGCATCACCGCGCCCCGCATCCTCGTCTGGACGCACATCGGCATCGACGCGCTCACGCGGTCCCTGATCGGGGCCGCGAACGACTCCTTCACGAAGCATCCCTACGGCGTCGAGCGCGCCGCGGTGCGCCTCCGCCTCGCGAAAATCAACGACTCCGATCTCCGCGATCGCTACTACGCGTTCGTCGTCTACTGCTACGTCCCGGTGCTCGCCGCGCGCCACCGGAACGGCCTCCCTCACCCCGACCGCTTCTACGACGCCTTCTCCGTCGGCGATCGCGCCGAGTACGAGCGCTACTACGCGTGGAACGGCGACGGCGTCCGGCTCGACGCCGAGGGACGCCCCACGACCGACGGCTCGAAGCACGCGACGTGCGCCGTCATCAAGGACCGCCTGCTGATGGACCTCCGCGTGCATGTGAACACGGACAAGACGCATCTGGAGACGATGGAGATCCTGAAGGAGGCGTTCCTATCGCGCAATCGCCCGGACCTCGCGACCGGCGACCCGCTCCGGAACATCACGCTCCGTACGGTGCTCTACAACGAGACGCACGGCATGTTCGCCACCTCCGAGATCCGAGCGCTCGCCGACGGGGTGCCGGCGTACAGCGTCTTCGCGACCAGCCAGCAGAGTTCGTCGAACCCCGAGGATCTCGTCGACACCGCGCGAACGGTCATTTCCTTCATCGTGAAAACGAAGCAGTCGGTCGATCAGTGGATCGCCCACCATGCGGAGGCGCCGGCCGGCTACTACAAGGTCGTCTGCTACGCGCCCTACGTCTACGGCATGGCGTCGATGCTGCTGCTCGTGATCTTCCCCATCGCAGGCTACGTCGCGCTCCTGCCGGGGCAGTGGAAGGCCATCCTGACCTGGGCGAAGTACTTTCTCTGGGTGAAGCTGTGGCTCGTTTTCTGGAGCGTGTTCGCCGGGTTCAACGCGTGGCGCTACAACGTCGAGGATCTTGGCAGCGATCCCTCGAACGGCATCGGCGACGCGAGTTACATCTTCCCCGCGATCGCTGCGATGTACCTCGTCACGCCCGCGCTCTCGCTCATCGTCGTCCAACTTCTATCGGCGGCGGGCGGCGCCGTCACCAACGCGTTCGGCGGCGTCATCGGTGGGGGTGGAGGTGGCAACGTGGGAGGGAGCGTGCAGTGGGCGGAATCGATGGCCGGGAAGGGCGTCGGCATCGCGAGCCGTGCGGCCTCGGCCGGCACGGTGGACGCAGGGCAGGTTTTCGGCACCGTGGAGCACGAGGATGGAGGCGCACCGTCGGGAGGCGACGGTGCCACCGAGGGTCCGTCGCCAGAGATTCCGCCGGTCGCTTGAGAAGCGATGGCCGCCGAGGGGGTTGGCCACGCCGTTCTGGCCGCTCCACCGCCCCCTGAGCCCACAGAGTGACACCGCTGGTCATTCAACCCCTCCGCTAGGCCACTGAGCTCACTGAGCCGCTCCGCCGTCCCCTGAGCCCACACACTGTTGAAGTCTTCGTTTGAGGAGTAACTCCCGAACAGACAGGAAGACTGAAAGACCGAGGGACACACAAATGCCACTACTCAGGTACGTTACGCATCTCGCGAATGAACGCCATGCGTAAATCTCGTCAACGTGACGCTCTCCCCCCACTCCCTTCTCCAGCTGCCGAATCGTCAAGTGGATCTCGCTTACTACCGACACACTCACCAGAACTGCACAGAGTATCCCAACGACGGAGGAGACTAGGCAAAGCCAAGCAATCCCGGTGCTGAAGACGCCCGCAGGAAGTTTAGATGACATGCTGCTTCCCTCGGATCCTCACTTAGGACCGTTGGTTAATAGGTAGCCCCATCGAATTGCATCGACAGCCTTGTAGCCAGGCGCGTCGCCGCTGAGCGGATACCTAGCCTGGATCTTGGCAATGAAGGCGGGACCACTAGCCGCTGACAGCAGGTCCTTGACGTCGGCGAGTAGCTGCTTCTCGGGGCCCGTCGACCATCGGCTCTCGATGTCCGAGTTCTCCTCGCGCGCCCGACGCACGTAGACAGTTTGGATCGCTAGCCACCAAGCCTCAGCCAGTGCCTGCTTGCTGCTTGCCCAGCCCTGAAGGTCGCGAATGGCGGCATAGTAGACCACGAAGGCGACGGCGTCTGGGTCATTCAGGTCCCAACGCACACGAACGCCCGCAGGGCCTACGTCCGCGTTTTCAGTTCCGGTGTCGTAGTAGCTTAAGCTCTGAGTGTCCCGCCAACCCTGAATCCGCGCTTGGACCTTGTCCGTAGCTGCGGACGCTTGCACATCTCTCCCTGTGAGCGACGGTTGCTTGCTGCCGGCGGCGGCATTGGCTTTGAGCGCTTCTGCCGCGCCCAGGTCAAGTCGACGAAGACGAGCGTTGTCTCTCGCCCTAAACAGGCCACTAACGACAATCGCTGCGAGAATGGCGATGATCGTGATCACGACTAGCAATTCGATCAGCGTGAACAAGCCGCTTGGATCGCTAAAGTGAGCAGGGTTGCCCAATCCATAAAGGTACTTGTGTAGGCTCTTCGGCTCCTGCTCAACGCCACTGAATGGGTCGGTGGACAGGAATCTGCCGATGGACTGGCTCAAGTAGCGAGCGCGCAGATAGTAGGAACCAACCTGCGAGTCCAGCTGCTCGCCTGAATACAGAAAGTCGTTGGCGGTCGATCCAGTCGCAACGAGTGTCACGCCGAACGCGTCGAATGCATACGCATCTGTGACATCTGCACTTGCGCTTGTAAGTTGCCGTGTCGATCCGTGCCCGTCGGCCTCATAGAAGTGCTGTTGCAGTTGAACTGCAAGGCCTGGATTCTCCTGGCTAAGAAGGTCGTCGCCACGGACGTACGCGATCAACACAGTGTTCGCTGCGCTCCGCTCTTCGATAACCTGGGTGAAATCCCGATTCTTGTCCACCACGAACTTCGTCAGCGTCCCCGCCACCGACTTCGCCGTGCGGATCCCGTCCACGTCATACGTAAAGCTCATCGTCCCCTGGACCGTGGAGACCGCTCCGACGAGCCGCGAGTCGTTATCCCAGGAATAGCTGACAGATTCGCTCGGCGCGGCCTTGGATCCCGTCTCGCCGTTGGCCGTGTACGTGTAGGTCGTCGTGCCGGTCGGTCCGGCCTCAGTCAGGAGCTCGTCGTTTGCGTTGTAGGTGTAGTCGATCATCTCGACGATCGGCCCAGGCTTCGTGGTCTTCTTCTGCGACCGGTTCCCGACGAGGTCCAGGGTGTAGTCGAAGATCGTGACCTGCGCACCCTCGGTGATCTTCTCCTGCGTGAGCGGCTTCAGGAAATCGTACGCGTACTCCACCGTGCGGCCGTCGTGCTCCACGACCTTCGTGCGCATCCCGCGCGCGTCGACAGTGTAGGTGTAGCTTGAGAAGACCTCCTCGAACGCGGGGAGCAGGCCCCGGGCGGCGATGTCCGAGATCTCCGCGTTCGTGAGATCGCGGCCGAAGAGCGCGACCTCGTCGATCGTGCCCCGCGCGCCGAAGCCGTTCGTTCCGCCGTCGGTCCCCGCCGGGTTGTTGCCCATGACGAACTTGTTCACCGTGGGATCGAACGAGCCGAACGCCGCGAAGGCGTTCGCCACCTGCGCGCCGTCGTTGAAGATGGCGAGGTTTGCCGCGGGCGAATTCCACCGGAAGGCGAGCGCGTTGAACCCTGTCGCGCTGAACGTCTGCGCGCCTGAAGTGGCCGACGAGAAGCCCTCGCTGTCGCTCATCACGAGCTGGTTGCTCGAGTTGACCGCGCACTTGTGGCGCGTCACGCCCAACTGATTCTCCTCGCGCGTCGTGAAGAGGTCCGCCTCCTGCCCCGAGGCCGGCGCCGCAGTCTGCTTGTAGAACAGAACGAGCGTGCCCTTGGTGGAGGGGAACGGCTTGCTCGCAGAGATAGAGGAAGGCGACGTCGAGAGGAAGTCCGTCGCGTTCGCGCCGAACGTCACCGCCTTGCCAAACCGGCCAGCGGCGGATGGCATCGCGGTCGCGCCCTGCGCGCCGAGGTTGCTCGCGCCCTTGTCGTCCGCGAACGGGGCGCCCGCCTCGTCTAGGCTCCAGGCCGAAACGAGGTCCGGGTCCTGGAGGTAGTTCGTCAGCGTCGTGCCCGCGAGCTTCCGTGCGTTCTTCAGCTCCAGAAGCTGGTTCTTCGAGTTGTAGCTGTAAGTCGCCTTGGTGCCGTTGACATACGTCAGACTCGCCCGGTTCCCCACGGCGTCATAGGCGTACTCCGCCCAGAGCGTCCCGTCCTTGAAAACCTGGTGCAACTCGTTCCGCGCCGTAAACGAGTAGGTCACCGCCTGGAAGCTCGTCTCCACCTTCGTCCGGTTCGACGCCTCGTCATAACCCCACGAAATCGCGATGCCGTCCGGGTTCGTCTGGCTCAGCAGCCGGTTGCGGGTGTCATACGCAAGACTCGTCGTCTCCGGGCTGCCGCCGAATGGGGTGATCGTCCAGCCTGCGCGCTGGCCTCCGGCCGTGTACCCGATCTTGTGCATCCCCCCGTCCGGGAAGTTCTTCTGCGTGAGCTGGTTGAGCGCGTTGTAGTCGTAGCTCGCGGTCTCCAGGGCGAAGTTCGTCCGCGTCTTGAGATTCCCCTGCGCATCGTAGGTGAAGCTCTCGAACTGGAGGAGCGGCCGCGTCCGCTTCGCGAGCTCGTTCCTCACGGTGTACTCGAACTTCGTCGAGCGTCCCAGCGCGTCAATCTGCTCGATCTTCTGACCAAGCGAATCGTACTTGTACTCCGTGACGGTCGTGAAGAGCGCCGCGTTCGCCGGGGCGGGTTGGAGGACTTTCGCCAGTTCGCCGGTCGCCAGGTACTCGAACTTCGTCACGAGGCCGATCTCGTCCGTCTCCGCCACGCGGCGGCCGATCGCGTCAAACTCCACGGAGCGGAACGTGCCGTCCGCCCAGATCGTCTTCACTTGCCGGCCGACCGCGTCGAAAACGAATTGCGTCTTGTGCTGGAGCGCGTCGGTGACAGAAATCTGCCGCCCCGCGTCATCGAGTTCGAAGACTGTCGTCTTGCCGAGCGCGTCGGTCACCGACGTCCGGCGGCCGGCCAGGTCGTAGCCGAAAATCGACGTGTAGCCGCGTTCGTTCGTCTCTCCCGACACGCGGCCCGCGGAATCGAAGTCCGTCGTCCGGAAGGAGCCGTCCGCGTTCGTCACCTTGAACGCCCGATTTCCGGAGTCGAAGGCGGTCGTTGTGGTGTTTCCGTTCCGGTCCTTGAACGTGACGCGGTTCCCCTCCTCGTCGAACCCGCTGACTTCCTCCGGCGCCACCGGGGAGCCGCCGACGAGGATCACCGGGAAGATCGTCTTCTCGAGCCGCCCCTGATCGTCATGGACGAACTCGGTTTGGTTCCCAAGTTTGTCGAAGACGAACTGCTGCTGGCCATTGTCGTTGTACTGGGTCTCCGTGAAGAAGCCGAGCGGGTCGAAGACCTTCCGCACCCGCCCGTCGTTGTCGTACTCGGTGGTCGTCGTCGCGAAAGAGACGAACGTGCCGCCGACGTCCTTCCACACCGTCTGGGTGATCTGGCGGTTGTTGCCGTCGAACGTGAAGGTCGCCTTGCGGAGGAGCGTGCCGCCCGAGGACTTCACGCGCTGCTCGCTGACGTTGCCCGAGAGGTCGTAATCGAACTCCGTGCGGGTGCCAAGCGCGTCGGTCGAGGCGATCAGTCTCCCGGAGAAATCGTACGCGTTGAAGCTGAGGTTCCCGAGCGCGTCGGTTGTCGAGATCAGGTTGCCGTCGACGTCGAACACGCTCACGGTCTTGTGGCCGAGCGGATCGGTGGTCTCCACGACCTGGCCGCGCTCGTTGTACTTGAAGGCCATCATGTGGCCGAGCGGATCGGTGCGCGTCAGCAGGTTGGCCCGGTCGTCGAACGTGCTCTTCGTCTCGCGGCCGAGCTCGTCGATCTCCGAGATCGTGTTTCCCGGCGCGTCATACCCGAAGTGCTTGGTCTGGCCGAGCGCGTTCGTCTGGAAGAGGACATTGCCCGCCTCGTCGTATCCGATTACCGAGACGTTCCCGCGCCGGTCGGTGACGACTTCCTGGCTGGCCGCGACCTGATGGTCGAACTCGATCTTCTTCCCGTCGGCGTCGGTGTGCGAGATGAGCCGGCCGGTCACGGGGTCGTATTCGTTTTTCACCGCCTGGACCCCGCTCGGGGCGAAGATCGTCTCAAGCCTGCCGGAGGCCACGTAGAAGTACTTGGTCTCCTTCGCTTCGCGGTCGGCGCTCTTGAAGAGCCGGCCATCGAAGTTGTAGGTGTAGTTCACTTCCTTCGCGTCCGGGTCGATGAGCTTCGTAATGCGGTTCGTCCCGACCTCGCGGACGATCTGGACGGTCTTGCCGGTCGAGTGGGTGATCGCGGTGTCCGTGATGGTCAGGAAGTTGCCGTTGGGCTCGGTGACTTTCGTGAGGCGCCCGGCGAGCGTGTAATCGTAGGTGACACCGAACTGGTCGGTCACCGTGAATCCCGTCGGGTTCCACGGCGTGAAGTCGTAGTTGAAGTAATCGGCGCTCACGACCTGCGGCACGGGGCCGAAAGACGTGTTCACCGTGACGACTTGCGACGGGATCGCGAGGAGGTCTTGGTTCCCCTGTGTGGAGAGCCGCCATCTCGTGTTGGTGGACTCCGGCTCGTAGTTGACGGTCACGTAGGGACTGAAGACCTGGGGAGCCCCGCCCGCGAAGAAGCTCTGGGTGAACTCGTTGAGCGAGTCGGTTGCCCCGATGGGCTTGAAGAGGAACCGGGTCCGCCGCCCGTCTGGGAGCGTCGCCATCACGTCCTTGTTCGCGCGCTGCTTGATGTCGCCGGCGACGACGTCGAGCCGCCATCCCGCGCCGAAGTCGCCGGTGTCCGCGAGGCGCGTGTCGTAGGTACGCGTCACGGTGATCGGAATGCCCTGCACGGGCACGGCGAGATCCTGGAACGTGAGCGTGAAGGCGCCGACCTTCGCCTCGCCGACGACGTTGATCTCGACAAAGAGCTCGTAGAGCTGTCCGGTCGCCGTCGTCGCGAGAAGATGCAGCTTGTAGAAGTCGTTCTGGAGGAGAGTCGTGTCGAGGGTGCCGAGCTCGCCGTTCACGACGGGATCGGTCGACGACGCGATCGTGAAGAGGTCGTCGCCTGCGTCGCTCAAGAGCTTGAGCGTCCAGCCCGTGAGGTTGGCGGCGGTCCCGAGGATCTTCGCGACGCCTCTGACGTCGCCGAAGCGCTTGGGGGATACGATGTCCAGCACGGGGACGGGGGCCTGCCCGGAGACGATGACCACGAGCGACGACTGGAAGCCGCCGACGGTCAGCGTCGCCTTGTACGTGCCCGGGATCACGGTCTGTCCGATCGTGTTCTTGCCATCCCACGGCAGCGCGAGCGCGCTGACGGATCCGGCGAACATGCGGATGATCGTGCCGGGCGGCAAGGGCGTCGGGGTAACGCTGTCGTCCGACGGATTGACCACGAAGATGCCGCCGTCGATCGTCTCGATCGTCAGGCCAAAGGACGAGAGCCCGGGGAACTGCGCGGTGAAGAGCGCCTGGTCGTCGAAGCCGTCGTTGTTGGGGCTGAAGGGGTTCGGGGCGACGCTGAAGGCCTGGATCGTGTTCGAAACGGTGACGGTCACGGGCGCGGAATTGGTGACGTAGCCGGTGGCGTCCTGCGCCTGCGCGACGAGCGTGCGGGCGCCGTTCGCGAGCGTTTGAGTGTCGAGCATGAACTCGTAGGGGAATGTGGAATCGACGCCGACCGGCTTTCCGTCGACGATGAGGATTACGCTCGCGATGCCGACGTTGTCCGTCGCGGTCACAGCGACGCTCACGATGCCGGAGACCGCGGCGCCGTCCGTCGGGCTCGTGATCGAGACTTGAGGGGCCGCCGTGTCGAAGGGCGTCGCGTTCGAGACCGCGATGTTCACGGTGCTCGTGGCCGTGTTCCCCGCGAGATCGTCCACGGTGAGGGTGAAGCCGTACGCGGCGTTCGCGGCGGCCGCCGCGTTGAACGGAGCGAGGAACTGGTTCACCTTCTGGACGGTGCCTGAGTTGAGCGTCATGAGCTGGGCGGGGGTCGCGAGCGGGAAGACCTCGACCTTGAAGCTCTCGAAGTTCGCATCGGTCGCGGTCCCTTTGATCGCGACGTTGAGGCCGCCGACGACCTGTCCGTCGAACGGGGCGGTGATTGCGGCGGCCGGCGCGACGGTGTCCACGATGAACGTCCCGAATTTCGGATTGGCGGGAATCAGCGTCACGGGCTCCGTCGCTTCGATTCGGAAGGTGTAGTCGCCGTCTCCGTCGTTCTGGCCGTAGGCCACCAGGACGTCGGCCGTTGTCCCGGAGAAAGTCTGGACGGGCGTTGGATTCCCAACCTTGAAGAACTTCACGGTCCAGCTCGAGTTGCGGGTCACCGTCGCGGTGACGGTGATCGAGTCCTGGACGGCGTCGGCGTTCGGACTGATGTACTGCTGCGACTGCTGGACGTTGAAGATCCCGGGAAGGTTGCCGACGAACTCGAGCGGCCCGGCCACGGCGATGGCCGCCGATAGGGTCGCCACCGGGTCGAGCGCCTGGCCGTTGAACTAGGCGGAGATCGAGTCTATCGCGGGGATGTAGCGAAGCCCCGCGTCGGACGTGGCGGAAGCGGCGCTCTTGAGCCACGCGGAGCCCGCTGAAAGGAGAGGCGAGAAGGAGGTCGCTGCCGTTGGCGCCACGAGGTCGCCCGCCTTCACCTGCGTCGTGAACGCGACGCCGCCGGCGATCTGCGGCGTGAGCCGCAGGACGAAGGCCGACGAGTTCAGGAGCGGGTCGAGCGCGATAAAGCCCGAGAGCTGGATCGTCCCAACGAGCGAAGGCGACTCCGTCACCGTGATCGCGAATCCGGCGTCGGCGAGGCTGCCGATCTCGCTTTCGACGTCGTCGGGATGGGCGATGAGGCCGAGCTGGGACGAACTCGTGATCGTCACCGTCTTCTTCGCGGCGAGGTTCCCCTGCCGGAGCAGCGAGACTGTCGAGGCGCCCTGCGAGAGGAAGAACGAGGAGAGACTGGTGCCTTCAAGCGCGGAGCCCGTCATCGCCGTCGTAAGGAAGAAGCGCTTCTCGACGGTCGATCCGGCGCCCGAGCGCGCGCTTACGGCGAGAATCTCGCGCTTTAGATCAAGCGTCACGGAATCGGCCTTGGCCGTGAACGGCAGGCCAAGAAGCGGCGTCACCGTCATTTGGTGCCGGACGACAATCAGCGCGGGCTCGGGACGGCTCCAGACGACGTCAAGCGTGTCGGCCGTGATGTCCGCGAGGGTGTCCGCCTGGTAGAGATGATTGAGGCCGACCGAGTGGAGGAGCTGGCCCGCTGCCGCGTCGGTTACGGGCGGCGTCGCCGCCTGGATGGCCGCGAGCGCCGCGTCGAGCTTCGCGCGGGCCTCGTCGAGGTGCTTCGCGCCGACCCGGCCGAGGTCGAAGACTAGCGCGGCGCGCTCGCCGGCCTTGAGGAGGATCTCGGACAGGCCGGTTTTGGTTGCCGCCGCGGTCGTGAACTCGACACGGATCGTCTGCGTCGCGCCCATCGCGACGGCCGGTCCCGTGGAGACGGCGACTCCATCGACGAGGAGCTGCGGCGTCACTTTCACGAGGTAGACCGGGAAGTCCGCGCTCGACTGGTTCGACGCGATGGCGGCGTCGTCCGCCGCCGTGGCGCCCTTGGCGCCCACGGTGAGGCGCTTGCCCGCGAGCGCGACCGTGGTCGTCGGATGGCTGAACGCCGTCGAGCCGTTCTCGTTCAGGAGCTTGACGACGACCTTGTAGCGGAAGGTCGAAGGCAGCTCGGCGTAGGCGGCGCCTGTGGCCGTCACGGAATAGGCCCGGCTTACCGGCAGATGGCCAAGGACATCCTGCTCAATCTCGACGGTGCGGTGCGCGGAGGCCGTCGTGAGCTTGTTTCCGTGGAGGAAGTTGTCGATCTTGCCGCTGAACGAGTCGAGCTGCTGCTGGATGAAGGCGTCGTCGACGCCCTTCACGCTCGTCGCGTCCGTCACGAGTCCCGGGCGGTTCTTGATCGCGTTCAGGAACGCCTGCGCGTCGAATCCCGCTTCGCCCGCCACGTTCCGGTAGGGCGAGAGCGTCTGCCGCTTGAATGAGGGATCGAGATCGATGAAGCGCTCCGGCGCGGCCGTCTCCGCTCCGCGATGCGGGTTGTAGTCGACCCAGGCGCGGACCCAGGTGCGGTCTATCCGCACGGCCGAGAACGTGCCGCCCGCGACGATGGGGAGGAACGGCACGTCGTTCTTCGCAAGGACTTCGACCGCCTTGGACGGGTCCGTGACGGCGAGCGCGCCCAGGAGGTCGGCCATGCCGACTTCGACGGTGCCGTAGACGTAGCGCGCCGGGATGTTCGCCGCGCGAAGGAGCGCGACGAGCAGGCTCGCCTGGTCGGTGTCGTTCCCCGACATCGACCGGAGGGTCTCGACGGCGCCCTTGATCGAGCCGTAGGTCGGCTCGGTCCGGACGCTGTTCCGGACGAACTCGAAGATGCGGACGGGGTTGTTGCCGAGTTCCGTCGCCTTCGCCGTGATCTCGGGCGCGAGCGGCGCGTCGAGAGTTCCTGCCGTGTCCGCCGCCACGGGATTCCCAGTCGCCTCCGGGAAGCTCTGCCCCAGCGTGATATCGCGGATCGTGTCGGTCGGGAGATAGGCCTCGACGCGGCGGCGGCCAAGATCGGACGGAGCCTCGCGCATGGAGCGGGGCAGCCGCCCGCCGAGCGTCTCCAGGACCGGGCGCGTCGTGAATTCCGCGAGGCGCGTCTTGAGCGCTCCGAGCGTCTCTGAGCCCGATCCATCCAAGGCGGCGTCCAGCGCTGCAAGGACCTTCTTCGATCGCTCGCGGAAGTCGGTGGCGAGCGCGCGATGGTTTTCCATCGCCGAGAGACCGAGCTTCGCGTCCTCGATGCTGCGCCAGCGGCTCTCGAGGAGCCGCTCCGCCTCGTCTCGGAGCTTCGCGAATTCGTCGCGCTGAGCGGCGAGCCGCTTCGCGTCGGCATGGTCGAGAGCCGCCAGGGTCCGGGCGAGCCACTGCTCAAGTTTCGCTGGTGCGGTCCAATCGAGCGGCGGCGTGGCCTTCCCCTCGTCCCGTTGGACATCGCGGGCCAGGACCACCTGGTAGAACTGGTCGAAGGTGATGAACATCACCGCCGCCAGCGCCCAGCAGGTGGCCTTCTGCCAGTTCGCCATCCACCACGTCGTCGCCATCTTCAGCATGTTCGCCCCTGTCACGGTACGAATCCGGAAAGCGTGTTTACAAGAGGATCGCGCGTGATCTTGAACTGCCCGGAGAGATCAGCCTCATGGCCAACGAGGGCACCCCGCACCTCGGCCTGGCCGGCTCCGCTGATCGTCGCGTTCGGCGCATAGACCGCTCCCCAGACCAGCGCGTTCCCCGTAAAGCTCAGGCCCAACGCGGACTTTGAAATCACGATGAGCTTCGACGGGTCGGCCGAGCTGTTCAGCACCGACCAGGCCGACAGCTGGAGCGGCCCGTCAAGGTAGATCCGGACGACCCCGTTGCAGGCCACCTGCGCGTGGCCCGAGAGCTTGAAGTCGGTGAAGTAGTAGGCGCCCGCGTTGAGCGTAATGGCCTCGAATCCGCTCATCGAGAACTTCGTGCCGGTCAGCGGATTGTTGCCGCCGCTTGTCAGGCCGATGGTGGCGTTGTTGTTGCTCGTGGCGGCGTTGTCTACGACGGTGTCTGCCGCGTTGAGCGTGATCGCGGACGCATTCGTGATGATCGAGCCAAGAACGCTTGCGTTGCCGGTCAGCGTGACCGATCCCGCTCCGCCCGCCGAGATGGCGTTGCCCCGGACAAGCGCCTGCCCGGAGAGCTGGATCTGCTGATTCGACCGGACGTGGCCCGTGTTCGTGCCGGTGGAGTCCGACGTGTTCGACTGGCCGCTCATCTTCACCTTCACGGTCCCGAAGACCGCGTTCTGGAAGAAGTCGGCTGGCGCCGCTATCACAATGAACTGTGACTGCGCGATGCCGACGAGCGTCCCGCCCACGTCGATCTGGAAGAAGAGGAGGTACGCGCCGGGCGTGAGCCCAGTGGCGGAGCCCGCGACCGTGCCCGACGCGCTCCCGCCGACGGCTAGCGACGTGATCGTGCCGTTGAAGGTCGCGAGCGTCGTGGTTGTCGAGGGTTGCACGACCTTGAAGACCGTCGGAAGGTTCGTGAAACCGATGTTTCCGAGGTTCGCAATCGTGAAATCGATGTCGAACGGCGAGCCGACGGCGACGGTTATCGGATCGGCCGCTACCGTCCCGGAGAACTTCGCGGTCGAGAGGATCTGGAAAGTCGCCGTGTCGGTCTTCAAAGCGACGTTGTCTTTGAGGACGGTGAGGGTCGCCGTGTAGGTCCCGGGCGCGTTCGTCCCCACAGGGAAGAACGAGAGGACGCTCTGCGAGGACTGCGGCTGGAGCGACGCAACGGACTGCTGGTCGGTGAAGACCATCGTCGAGGACGAGTTCGTCACCTCGACCTTCAGCACGAGGTCCGTGACTGCGTCGTTCGCGCTCTGGTTGATCGCCGTCGAGGTCAGGATCGCGGTCTCGCCCGCCGGGTACGACGCGAGATTCGGCGTGATCTGCGCAGCGAGGATGTCGGAGAGCGAGCCCGTGGCGGAGGAGAGAACGTTGAAGTCCTTCGTCGTGGTGAAGAGGAGGCGCCCCTGCGCGTCCCGCACGTTCATCCGCACGTGGTAGAGCCCCGGGAGCATGGATCCGATGTTGAACGTGAAGCCCTTGAGAAAGCCGTTCCGCGACGCGCCGGTCGGGCCGCTCGCGGTGACGCGGTTCAGCTTGAGGCCGCTGAAGGACGCGACATCGTGCGGCGCAAAAACGGCGGTGGAACTTGAGAAGTTGCCCGTGCCGGTGCCGAAGGCGACGCGCACCTCGCCCGTGGAGGTGGTCGGCAGGATGACGTCGAGCTTTCCGTCGCGGTTGTAGTCCATCGCGAAAGCCGACGAGAGCGAGAAGTCGTTGAGGACGCCTGTCTGCGCGGAGACGCCCGGGATCTCGACGGGAGCCTGAAAGCTGCCGTCGCCATTGCCCTTGGCGAGATGCCCTTGGGGAGCCTGCGGGAACGGTGGGAGGAAGAGGTCAGCCTTGCCGTCCGAGTCGAAGTCGCCGGTGACGATCGGCCATGCGTTTCCACCGCTCGGGGCGGGAACCGAGGGGGAATCGATCGCCGTCGACGAGAGGGTCCCGTCGCCGTTTCCCTTGAAGACGCGTGTGATGCGCTGCGTTAGGTCTACGCCGCCCCCGCTCAACTCCATGAGCATCGAGACGATCAGGTCGAGCTTGCCGTCCCCGTCGGTGTCAGCCGTGTCGAAGTGCAGGATCTGGGCCGTCTGTGTGATGACGGTGCGGCCTGACAGGCGGAAAGTCCCGTCGGCGTCCTGGACGTAGATCTGCATCGCCGTCTGGTCGACGAAACTCGTATTACCCGCGGTTGGTTGCGCATTGGTGGCCAAACGGACGAGGAGATCCAGCCGACCATCGCCGTTCATGTCGGCGGCATGGACGAGGCGATCGCTGACGGCAAGCGGCTTGACGCTCCAGATGCCAGGCCGTTCGGTGACAAGCCCGTTGGTCCCCGCCGTTGAGAGCAGGTAGAGCGGCCTCCCGAAGGCCGTGCTGGAAGATCCCTGGATGCGCGCAATGTCGTAGCGGCGGTCGCCGTTGAAATCCCCGAGCGCGACCGACTGGACCGTGCGGAACGCCACGAGGAAGATGTCCGCGCCGGTGACCGGCTCGACGGAGAGGCCGCCCTTGCGGTCGCTCAGGATGAACGAGGTCGGCACGCCCCCGGGGTCGGTGACGTTGGCGAACTTGTCGTTGCCGTAGGCTGGCTCGTTCACCGTCTCCGTCGCCGGCTTCGGCGCGACCGACGTGTCGAAGTAGATCCGGAAGCGGCGCTGCACGCCTTGCGTGAGGGGCCCCGGGACGACGAGCTCCACCATGCCCGTGGCGTTGGTGCTCGCGCTGAAGCCCGCTCCGGGCAGAAGGACGGCGTCGCGGACCGCGAAATCCTGGCCGACGATCTCCACCGCGCGAAGCGAATTCAAGTCGAGCGCGTTCGAATCGCCCAGCGTCTGGAGGAGCGCCGTGAAGTTCACCGGCGCGGCGACAATGCTGCCGTTCTGGATCGTCGTCGCGGGCGTGAAGGAGAACTCCGCGAAGTACGTCCATCCCGCGAGGCCTTCCGGCACCGCCGAGATGTCCGTCATGGAGACCGCCGGAAGCACCGCGACGACGTTTCCGAACGAATCTTCGATCACGATCTCGAGCTGGCCGTTCACGAGCGAGCCGAGCGCCGCGTTGGTCGAGTTGTTGAAGACGCCCGTGTCGATGCCGAGCTGCTGGTTTCCGAAGAACGTCACGCCCGACAGCCCCAGGCTTCCGGAAAGGTCGACCGTCGAACGAACCGTGGTCGCCTTCACGAAGACGTTGTTCGCCTCGTCGGCCTCGGAAAGATCGCCTACCGGGTCGATGATGATCGTAAGGCTGCGGTCGCCTGGGATGGACGGCGACCAGTCGACCGTGACGGTCGTGGTCGCTTCGCGCGCGAGCGCAACGACAGTCTGATCCGGGCCGATCTGGAGGCCGCCGGCCTCGGGGTCACCGTCGAAGAACCTGACTCTGAATGACGCGGCGTCCACGTACGATGCGTTCAGGATCGTTGCGGTCAGCGTCGAAGGACTGCCCGTGAAGGCCGGGTTCTGCGAGAGCCCGAGCGATGCGACCACGGGGTCGGCCTTCTTCGCCGCCCGGAATCCCGCGGTGAAGCCGAAGCGGTTTGTCCCGAACGAACTGCCGTAGAGATGAAGGATGGTGGGGCGCGTCGAGAAGACCGCCCCCTCCGACGCGGCGATGCCGCCGAACTCGAAAGTCGACGAGAAGGCTTCATTGGACGCTTTGGCCGTTCCCGATATCCCCTCGAAGGAGTTCGCCGCCTTCGAGAGCGTGCCGTTCACCGTGATGGATGTCTCGCCGAGCGGCGCCATGAACGTCCCGTAGCTCGCGTCGAGAAACGGTCCGTAGACGAGCGTCGGAAAGCGGTAGGTGCTCGCCGCCGCCGCCACGGGGGGAACCCAGGCAAGCGTCGGCGAGTCGCCCTCGTTCAAGTACCGAACCACGAACGCGGGCTTGGTTGAGAGCACCTCCGTGGGCACCGAGGCGTCGATGTCCTTGAAATCACCGGAGTTCAGCGAGAAGGTGTCGTCGGAGAGGCCGTTCCGCTTCACCGTCACCTGCGTCCCGTCCTCGTGCCCGTGAACGCGCACCCGGCTGTAGACCGCGTCGAGCAAATTCGGCCCGACGAGATGCCTCATGCCGTAGAGATCCGAAGGCGGCATCTGTTCGAGGATCGGATTCGGGCTGACCGCCCCGAACACGCTCGGCTGGTTCGTCCGCGACTCCGAGGTTGCGGAGAAGAGCGCAACGGCGCTGGTGCCGGTCACCTTGGCCTGGATATTCAGGTTCGCCGTGTAGCGCCACGCGTCGCCCTGGTTGAGCGTGAACGTGAAGCTCTCGACCACGGGAGCGGCGACCTGAACCGTCACCGTGGTTCCATCGGTCACGCCGAGCACCACGAAGCTCGTCTGGCCCGGGACGAAATTCGGCTCGCCAAAGCTCGCCACTTGGTGGCTCGTCCCGAGCACGGGCGTCGGAAGGACCAGCGTCGCCTCGCGCGGCTTGGTGGTTCCGAAGGCGTCGGCGAAGACGAGGTCTTCCGGCAGCTCGTCGAGGCGAACGACGACCACGACGACCGGCTGAAGTTGCTCCTGCCGCGCTTCGTGGATTACATCGTGTGGCACGAGGAGAAGAAGGGGACGGGGCAGATCGAGATGGCGCTCTACCAGACGCCGGTCCAGCGAGTGGAAGTGCCGTCGGGCACCAACGCGTCCTCGCCCGGGTTCGCGGGAGAGGATCACTTGATGGGCCGTACTGAACGATTATAGAAACGCCGTCATCGCCTACGGACTCGGGAAACGGATCCTAACACCCCCTACGGGCCATTCCAAGCCAAGATCGTGAATCCAAAACCGCTCGCTCTTTGACACGCTGCCGTCGAAGTTCCGATGCCCGGGGAGGGGAACCCGGGCGGGCTCGGATCGCGCTTCGCATCCAGGTCCGCCCCCGCCATCTTCATCTCTTGTTGCCTCGCGGTCGGGTCAGGGTCGCCCTTCGTGGCGTCACCGGACCCCCCTGCGAGTTTTCCCCCTTCCCGTAGCCTCCGTTTCCTTCCCCCAGGACCGCACGCCCGGACCGAAGGTCGGAGGTGAATGACATAGGTTCCTCGACCCTTGGCAGGTTCGATCGGTGTGGAGATCCCCTGCCCGGAGGCCCGGTTTCCGGGCTCCTGGAGCATCGGCTTGCGCGCGAGCTGCGCGGCAGCAGGCCGGCTCGAACGAAGCGGACCGCCGCGCGGTCCGAGGGAACGCCCGACGCGAGGAGGCGCGCGGTAGGCGCGAGCCGCGCGAGCGGGAGGCCGGCTTCACGCCGCGAGGCGTGCACGAAACGGCGGCGGAGCCGCTGGTTTCGTGCGCCGGCCACGGTTTTCCGGCGCTTTCCGAGCGAAAAGCGTCGGCCTTACGGAGTTCTCGCGAGAGAACTCAGCTCTGAACAACGAAATGCGCGCGGATTTGAAGGAAGGCGCAAGCCGGATCGGTTCTTGGGGTCTGTACCGACGCAAGTCGACGAGGAGGGCATTATGGGACTCAGTCGCTTGAAGTCGGAGCTGCACGACACGCTGTGGCACGCGCAGCAGCGGTGGTTTCAGCTGCGTGCGCAGAACTACACGAAACATGAGCTCAAGGTCATGGGCTTGCATCATGCCGGGGACCCCAATGTGATGACGCGCGACCTGATCTTCGCCGGGCGGACACGCCTCACCTACGAGCGCGACCTGAAGCTCTTCGTGACGTTCGTGCTCCGGGAGCATGGCGTGCAGCATCTCCGTGACATCACGGTCGATCACGCGCGGGCGTACCTCGACCGCGCGATCGACGAGCGCTGGGCGGCGAAGTCGATTCACAAGCTGCGGAGCGAGCTATCGAAGCTCGGGGCTCTCATCGGCAAGGCGGAGTCGATGAAGGCGCTCTCGACGGAATTCGGCGCGATCGTTCGCGGCCTGACGGCGGCGGGCGTCCTCGCGGGGCCGGGCCGGCAGACGCCGTCGGCCGAGGTCGTTGCGCGCGCTGTCGAGGTTCTGCGGCAGGGCGATCTCGGGCAGGAGGGCCGTGCCTATCACCTTGCCGCGCGGCTTCAACTTGAGACGGCGGGCCGGAGCGTGTCGGTCACGGAGCGATTCTCGCTCGCGTCGGTCAAAGACGGTCTTCACGTCGAGATTGTCGCGAAGGGCGGGCAGGTGCAAACGCTTCCGATTTCGGCGGAACTGCACGGTCATTTGCGCGAGCACCTGACGGCCAACCCCGGCCCGCTCGCAGACCTCGGCGGCTACCGATCGGCGTACTACCGTGCGATGCAGGCTGCGGGCGGGCGCGTGACCGGGACCCATGGCTTGCGGCGCTTGTCCACGCAGCGGCACTATTCTGAGCAGTATCGTGCGCGGCTCAGCAACGGCGCGAGCACCAGCAAGGCACGACGAGGAGCCCGGCGGGATGCCGTCGAGCGGCTCGGCCACGGAAGGGACCGCGTGGACCAGGCGAATGCATATCTTGGCGAGAGGTCGTAGTTCAAGTACGACCGCATTCCGCTTGGCTTCGTGATTCAACCCACTACATTGCCTGAGGATCGACCCAGCCTTTCTGTACGAGGTTATCCAAGATGTTCGGGAAGTTCTTCTTCAAGTAGTCCGAAACGGACAACTCTATCGACCTCCGCTTAAGATGCTCTCGGACCAGGGCCATCTCGTCTCGCGCGCGATCAATGATCTCGCCCCAGGAGAACGCCCAAACTCGAACGGTTCCGAAATCAAGAAGTTGCCCGAAGGGCTTCTTGTCCTGCTTACGCTCCGAGTCAAGGTCCTTGGCAACGCACGATGAGACAAGGAATACATCCCATTCAGTCTGTTGTTGGTCAAACTCATGAGACTCCTTGACTCGTAGCGCGTACCGCTTGGCTTGCGATCGCTCCTTTTCAGACAGCGTCACTGATGGACTCTTCAGTTCGACCAAGACATGGTGGTGCTTTGGAAACGCGGGATACTCGCGCCGCGCGGCCAGGAACAAATCCGGTATGTCTCGCGCTTCGGTAGTATTCGAGAGACTCGGCTCGGCGATTTCCCCCAAGCCAGCCTCCACACGATGACGTTGAATCACGGTACGAAAACTCCGGTCGCTTGAGGCCAAGTGGAAGCGCGCGCCGAAGATCCAACAATGAGGCTCCACGATCTTGTGAAGTTGAGATCTCTCTTTCAGGTGCTTGCTTACGTCCGCATACGTGAGTTCCTGAAGCACAGCGAGGAAGTGGAGCCTAGCAGTAACCTCAGAAGAGAGACGGATGATGGAATCGAGGGTGGTGTACTCCAGGACCCTACGGAACTGCTCAATATCGGTCTCGCTCAATTGTGCGACCTGTTCGAGGATTCCGAGAAGGTCCTGGTTCGCCATTGCCCGCTGGAGAAGATGAAAAAGAACTGCCTGTTGCTTCTTCGTCATCGAATCCAATCGGACGTTCTCATGGACCTTCTCTAGCACCACGTCATAGAGCGCTTGCTCGGCGATCGTGACAGGGTCAGAGGTTGGTACCCGATAAGGGTAAAAGTCCTGCTGCCTCGCTCTCTCGATGAAAGTGCGCTCACGGATGTCCTTGATCTTGGAAGAGAAGCGAGCGACTGCGCTCAGGGTGTCTGCCTTCAAGGCGTGAAATCCATCGTCGAGTTCGACAAGGGCGGCCCTGTCCGCGGAGACAATGCGATCCAGGTAGGTGGAGTCCACGATTGCTAGGTAGCTGGGCGCTGGCGCGTCCGTGAGTTCCAAGTCGGTAATGGTCCTGCCCTTGCTCGCGAAGAGAAGTTGTCTCGGGAACCGAGTACTGTCGACGGACTTCTTGAGCAGGATATGGCGGATGGTGGCTTGACCGTAGGGCTTCCCAGGCTCGGCGAGCTGCTCCTGCTCTTGACTCTCGACGACTTCACAAACGTCTATGGGCCTGCCCTGAACTAGTATCTGCTTGCTCTCGTTTCCGAGGAGATAGCCGCAGAATTGGGACGAGAGATCATTCATTAACTGGGATATGCCCGCTGCGTCGGGCCGCAAGTCGTGTACGTCCCTGATCCTCACCCTCGTGCCAACCCGCAGCCCGTCTACGCCCGTCTCCTCGTTGATCGTCACCGTCTTCCCCGTCGCGCCAGTAACGAGGGTGAACGTGCACCTCTTGAACAAGCCACCAGGCGCAGGTGTTACGGTCGTCCAGTCGCTTGCCTGTCCGATCCGAAACACGGCGAATCTGCCCACTCCAAAGCGACCGAATCTTGTCCCGGAATCAGCCGCGGGTTCAACGCCCACGCGCATGAATCGCATTTGAATGTCGCCGAGTGTCATCCCTTTGCCGTTGTCCTCGACGACGACAGCACCGACGCCGCCGATCTCGTTCTTTTCGATCAGGATGTCGATTTTGCTGGCTCCCGCGTCAAAGCCATTCGTAATCAGCTCTCCGAAGGCGCGAGAATTCGTCGGGTACTTCCTAAGACCAAGCTGCTCCTCCCTAAGCCGAGCTTCCCACTCGAAGGGCAGTTCCACGAGCGCCATGTGTCGTCCTCAGCGTGCTCTCAAGTTGGGATGCAATCTCTCAACTCGCCGGCCCGATTGTACCGCTGAGCGTGTCACCCGGGGACATTGAGCGAACGACGCATGCGTCGCGCGCAGAGGGCCGTTCCTTCCAGCGACGTCGCAAGTACCACCATCTCGGCATGATCCTCGACGGAGAACGTGCCGCTGGCAACCACGATGGGGATGCGCTCACCGACAGATTCGACGAAGCCCCATCGCCCTCGCTCCGCGTGGAGAGGCGTGCCGCGCAGGAGCATCAGCGGCCACGCCCGGACGCGAGGGACTCGGTGCTCGAGGCACCACGTCACCGACTCCCTGAACGTAGCAAGCGTCTGGCGGGGCAGCCCGTAGATCAGCGAGACCTCGAACGGGATCCCCCTAGCGTGGAGCTGGTCGATCACGTTCGATACCTTGTTCATGTTGTTCGGCCGATCGATCGCCTTCGACTCGGCTTCGTTCGTGGTCTGGAGGCCGAATTCGAGAACGGCGTTGAGGCCGCGAAGCGCGTCGAGGAAGGCGTCGTTCACGAGCTCGAATCGGCACTGAAGCGAGAGCTCCGACTGAAGGCCGGCGCTCGCCGCCTCGTAAAGCAGTTCCACAGCGCGATCGCGGTTGACGTGGAAGATCGGGTCCAGCACAGCGATGCGCCGAACTCTTGCGGCGGCAAAGGCCGCAATTTCCGCCCGCAGTCGATCGCCTCCCAGTTCCCGACGGATCAGCCGCACGCCGGGTTCGCGGTGCTGGCAGAACGAGCACGCGTAGGGGCAGCCGCGCTGCGTCTCCCAGCGGACAAACTCCCCGATCGGCAGCGTGCCGTCAAGGTGCGGCGACGGCAGCGACCCGAGGTTGATGTCAGCTTTGACTGCTCGGTCGTTCGCCCCGGCAGTGTGGAGCCCGAATGCGCCTTCGGCAGGTTCGACCGTTGCCAGCGAAACGAGCGCACCTTCACCATTCCCGCGGACGAAAAAGTCCGCCTGCGGGTACAGGCTCTCGAGAAGGCCGGCACCCGCGAAGGAGACCTGCGGGCCGCCGATGACAACCCGTACTCCAGGAAGCGCCTTCACGGCGGGGATCAGGCGCACGACCTCGGGCTCATTCCAGACGAACGCCCCGATTCCGACGAGCGTGGACGGGCCGCCTGCGCGGGCTGCATCGACTACGCGGCGGATGTACGCGTTCGGGTCGAAACCGGCGCGATTCACGGCGTCGGCGATGATGACGGTCTCATGGCCCGCCGCGCGCAGAGAAGACGCGATCGAGGCGGTTCCGAGTCCCGTCCTCGGATCGCCCGGTCGGATCCAATCCAAGGATGCAAGGATGACATGGCGCATCTCAGGGACCTCCCCCGTTGCCGTCGAGGTCGAGGCCGGCGCCACGAAGCCAGCGGCGAACGGAAGCGAGTACGCGCGCGCTGACGTCGGCGCCAAGATGATTGATCTTGATCGGACAGCGGCTGCCGTCCGGTGCTTCCCAGGTTTCGTGCGACCCGTTGCACCTGACGCGCTTGCAGCCCAGTTTGACGAGGCGGGCGCGAACTTCTCGGACTTTTGGATTGCGGCTCATCGGGCACCGCCGTTGGTCAGGGGGTGCGCGATGCAGGACAGACGATTGGACTTCATGACTCCTCCGAATGGCGTCGTCGGCTTTTGACCGACCGTTAGGTTCTGCACAGCCGAGGGCTGGGCTCGAACACGTTTCGTTTCCGACCACCAGCGGCCCGAAGGCAACGGGGCACATGCGTCCCCACGCTGGTTCAAACTCTAAGGCTCACTCATGCGTTCCTCCGACTCTTGCGTATTGCGACCTTCACGGTTTCTTGTTCGCAAAGCTCCCCGAACATCCAAAGCAGCCTCGCCGCGCAGCTCGATGAAGTGCGCTCTCCTCAACCACCAGAGTGCTGCAAGAACTGCGCGCCGCGGCGACCGCTTCTCCGGTAAGTCTACGTCGTGGCGAAGCTCCGTGTACGCCTCCTCCGCCGCGTCTCGAACCGACTTCTCCGGATCGCTTTTGCGCGACCAGTTTAGCACGTGATGACCCCGGCCCCGAGGATTGATCCTCAACTCCCGCGCCGCCCTGACGTAGGCGTACCTCCAGGTCGCGCTCCGCTCGATCTCCTTCTCGCCCGTCTTCAATCTCGCCAGGCAGAATTCCGCCATCTCGCCTCGAAGCTCTTCGAGCTTCGCGTCGTCCTCCTGTTCCTTGCCCGCGTAGGTGTGCAAGACGCTCGCCGCCCAGTCGGCGATCCAGAACCAGGGTTGAGGCGGTGCAGGCAGGTCGTCCCCAAACGAGTAGCGCAGGTCGGGACCCACCGTCGGCGCACTCATCGCTCGGAGCGCGAGAATCAGCGGCTTCAGCGAATTCCAGACGGAGCCATAGATTCCAACGAATTTCAGGGCGTCGTTGTAGAAGTCCGTCTTGCCTTGGAATCGGGCTGTCGCCTCCGGCGTGTGTGCTTCACGAGCGAGCACCCGCAGCCGCCCAAGCGCGGCTATCGCGGCCTTCATCAACATCTCCTGCTGCGCCTGGGCGAGGATCTCGGGGTTGCGACTGTGGATGAGCCGGGCATACCGCCAGCACATCTGCACGAGGTCCTCATTCTCCGGCGCCTTCTCAACCCGCGTGAGCATCTCGGCCAAGTAGGGCGTCAACGCGCTGGCGAGGGCCGTCGGCAGCACGCTGCGGTAGCGCCAATATTCGAGCTCAGGGTCGTCATGGACGTCTTGGTAGGCAAGCGACATTTCCCAGCGCCAAAGAGCGCGGTCGATTCCAAAGGCGAGGGGTCCGACGACGGCGTCAGGCTGCCGGGCGAAGACGGGGAACAGGCGCGGCAGGACCTGCCATTCGAAAAGTTCGAACCACGGGTCAAGGCATTGCGGCTCTTGAAAGTCGCCCTGATTCCACTCCTTGCGATTGACCTGATCGATCACAAGCCTAACGTCCAGGACCTTCGCCATTTCCAGTTCGCCGTGCGCCCAGAGCGTGTCGAGAAAACCGCCAACAGCTTCGATCTTGTCGAGAAGCCCGCCAAGGCCCGACGCGAGGACGAGATCGGGATGGTGTTTGCGCACCCCGGCGATCATCTTCAGCAGTCCCTTCTCGGACACCGCCGTGGCTCTCTTGTCATTCCAATGGGGAGCGATGCAACCGCAGAAAGAGGCGAACACATGCAGCCAGGCGGTCGCGGCTGACGCCGAGTACCTCTGGAACGTGCGGGCGTATTCTCTGACGAGCATCTCACCCACGCGAGTCGGCACCTCTCCGGCTTCATCGTCATTCACCGCGAGCGTTGACTTCATCTCTCCATCGCTCAGAACCGCGGCGAGACAGTCGGCGCAGCATTCCTTCACGCCCTGGCGGAGGATGATGTCCCGAACTTCGACGTCGAACGGAATCGGCTGGAGGGGGTCAGGTGCGGGCACGTTTGCCACTCCCTTACGGGTTACCCTTGCGAAACTACGGAAGTCTTGGGTGTCCTCGGCGACGGGCTTTGGACCGGTGGACGGCCATAAAGGCCGAATGCACGGACTTCCACTACGTATGTACGACACAAACCGGGCGTGCGCAAGTGGAAACCGCTTCCGATGCGAGCGCGAAAGCCCGTGACGATTGCGACGGGCTGATTGTGGGTAGGAGTAGTCCTGGGAGGCGTGCCTGAGGACGAGGCAATAGGGTACAGCGGGTGATCGGTAAGTACGGTACGTAGTAAGCGTGAGGCGCCCCTTGCCGCATGGTTCGGGCTCGCGCCTCGCGCTCGAGTTAGGCTACCCGTCTTCGTTGCGAAGGTCCCCCGCGGCTGCGCGAAGCTCCCCCCACAACGAAAACGGCGGGAACCCTCCACGAAGGAAGAGCGCCCGCCGGTGCGTGAAGAGTTACGAAGGCTCCGCCGGGGCGTCCGCCGTCAGCTCGGCCCTCTTGTCGAGGAACTGGATGCGCCGCGCGCGGACGCGCAGCGTCGACTGCTGGGTGCCGTCCTTGTCGGTCCACCGCCGCAGGTCGAGAAGCCCGCTGACGAGGACGCGAGACCTGGCGCGCAGGAACTGGGTGCATAGTTCAGCCTGCGACTGCCACGCGATCACGTCGACATGCAGGATGCACTCTCCCAAACTGCCATCCGCATTCGTGATCGAGCGGCGGATCTCGATGTTCAGCGTGGTAAACGGCGTCCCGCTGCCCTCCTCGTAGGTGATCTCGGGATCGTGCGTGACGACCCCGGCAAGGACGACCAAATTGAAATCGTCGGCCATCTGGCCTCCAAATTAGAGCCGCGCGAGAGCGCGGCAGGCTGGGGCTACCGCTTGAGATTGCGCTTCTGCTTGCGGCGCTTGCGCGACACGGACACCGACCTCGATCGGTTCGCCTCGAATCCGAGGCTGAGGATGAGGTGCATCCTGCGGTGGATCTCGGAGACTAGAGCGCCCGCCGACTTGAGAAGGTCGCCGTCGGCCTCATCGGCGTCGGCGCTCTCCATCAGCCCCGCCACGGCGCGGAGCCTCTCAAGCTCGATGTTTATGTTGTCCACGGTCTCGATCAGGCTCATCCGCTTCGGGTCAGTTTCCGACCCGCTCGCCATGAAGAGGAACTCGCGGAAGTCGTTCTTCATTTCGTTCCTCCGCGGAGGTTCTTCGCCGGAACGGCAGCGCGCTCGAACAGGACGTCGAAGAGCCGGTTGAGTGCCGCGACGGTCGCCGCCTCGGTGACGCAGAGCCCAAGCTCCAAGTTGAAGTTCACGCTCGCGTCAGTCAAATTCGCCGAGCCGACATACGCCCGCTCACCGTCGGCCAGGATGAGCTTCGCGTGCGCCTGGTACGCGAGTGAGCGGTCCGTCATTTCGCAGAGATACCGCACGTCGATATCCCGCGAGCCGTTAAGGCGCTCAAGCACGGGGTTGGGCCGCGAAGGCCGGCCCGCGCTCGCGGTCGTCACGATGCGCACGGGAACGGTGACGCCGTTCAAGAGTCCGGTGATCGTCGGATCGACGTAGGGCGCGACGATCTTGAGACTCCGCCGCGCGCCCCGGAAGAGTTCCTCGAAGGCCCAGCGCGTCTCGATGGCCGGAATCCGGCCAAGCAGGGGTTCACGCAGCGCGGGCGGAAGAGAGAGGACAAGATGCATGGTATGCCTCACAAGACGAGTCCACCACCAAGGCGGACGATCAGTACTCACAGTCCGTGACGTGCTCGCCGAGTTTCCGCGCCTTGCGGTAGATCTCGTTGAGGTCGACCGAGCGCTTCGTGCCCTGGGAGTTCACCGCCACGGTGTAGCCGACGAGGTAGCGCAGCTTCTCGTAGCCGATCTCCCGCACAATCGCGACCCAACCGTCGGCGAGGTGCGTCGCGAGGTCAGCGATGAAATCGCCGTCCACATACTCATCCTTCGCCTCGTCGTAGACGGAAAGCGGGATCCCCTCCTCGGCCTCCGGACAGAGGAAGCCGAAGAGCGTGTCGCCGTCACCGCCGCGGATCAGTTCGACGTTCCACTTCTTGCAGAAGCCCGCGAACGCGCCCGCGTCCTTCACCATGAAGTAGTTGCTGCGCGCGAACGGGTAGTAATTGGCCATGGAGCCTCATTCGCCGTCGGGCGCGGACGCCCGAGGCTGAGCCGGCTGCGGGGCCGGCCGGAGTTGCACGATCATGTCGCCGATCACGACAAGCGTGTCTGGCGACCACTGCTCGTTCGGGTCGTGGGTGGGCCAGAGGATCTCACGAATCTCCTTGAGGAGCGTCCGGGCCTCATGGACCGTGAGCCGGTCGACGGGGTCAGTTGATTTCATGGGCTTTTCTCGCGAAGCCGCCGTTGGGCGGCAGGTCAGGGTGATATGAGACTTGCGAGTTTCTCAACCTCGCGGCCGAGCGTCTCGGTGGCGAGCCGGATCCATGCGATACGCTCACGGAACTGCTCGTTGCCCACTCGCTCGTCAAGCAGCGCCTTGGGGGCGCGCCGGAGCGCGGCTTCAAGTCGAATCGCGATGGCGCCGACCGCCGCGGCTTCGGCGAATCGTAGGCTGAGCGGCCGAAGCATGGAGCGCGTCGCGTCGGCGTCGCCCCTCAGCAATTGGACGCAGTCGTAGCGGTGCATGGCGGCGGTGCCGACGTACTCGGCGTTGCAGTCGCCGCACTTCACAGTGCGAGTTGTCAAATTGAACCTCGAAGAAGCCGGCCCGCCCCTCGCGGAGGGCGGGCGCGGCGGGATGGACTAAGCTACTCTCGGAGCAGGCTCTCGCGCTCGATCGCTTCGAGCGCCTCGCGGAGCGTTCGGACGTCGACAAGCGACGTGATTCGGATGCCGCGCCTCGTATAGCCCTCAAACGAACTGCCGCGGGCAAACTCGCGAGTATCCAAAATCACGCTCGCGCGCGAGTTTGCGGACGACCGCACCACGCGAATTCTGTAACGGCCATCACAAAGCGCCTGGAATTCCCGGACAATGATCGGATCGGGCCGCGTCCGCGGCGCGGGCGTCTCCGGCCTACGGACGAGCGAACGGTCGACGATGGCGTACTCCGATCCAAGCCGAGGGCCGTCTGGCAGAGTTCCCTGCCGTCAGCCCACTCGGGGTCGCCACCGTCGGAGGTCGCGGTGAAGGCGTCGCCGAAGCGATGCTTCGCCGCCACAAGAATCGCGGTCACCGCCAGGTCATAGGAGCGGCCCTGCGTCTTGCAGAAGGCGAAGGCGTGGCCGGCCTCGTTGAGGCGCCGCGGGCTCTCGAACTCGCGCGGAATCGCGAACGACTCGCACGACTCGGCTCCGACGCCGTTCAGCGCGACCTCGTCCCCGCTGAGGACGGGACCGCTTCCGGATTCGGCCCCGGGTCCGGCCAGCCGGATGCCGCGAGCGAGAGCGGCCTCTACAAGCCG
>Ga0247727_10002174_pt1 | contig 45225 bp, 58 predicted proteins | sample WisWelCaveWW1625_FD_202498 | JGI IMG/M metagenome (GOLD analysis project Ga0247727, IMG submission 202498) | Biofilm microbial communities from Wishing Well Cave, Virginia, United States - WW16-25 | ecosystem: Environmental > Aquatic > Deep subsurface > Groundwater > Cave microbial mat | place...
GGCAGTGCGAGTTCGGCGCGGATGCGGCAGCTCCGCTGCGCGCCTGCAGCGTCTGCGCTGAGAGTTGCTGCCCGAAGACGCGCAACTGCTCCTGCCTCCACACCGACACCTGCTCCTGCGTGCGGCCGGAGGATGTGCCGGCGGTCAGGTAGAGCCCGAAACCATTCAGGGGCCGGGGCAACATCCGCCGGTCGTTTGCACATCGACCGAACCGACAAGGGCCTGATCCACTTCACCCGTGCCGACGATGTTGCGGCGTCCACCTACGATTGCCGAACGCTCCGCCAGTGCCGTGTTGAGCCAGCCGCCGCCGACGAAGGATCGCTCACCGCCTGCGATGTTCCCCGCACCACCGGCGACGCAGGCCGCTGGGCCCCAAGCGCTGTTGAAGCTCCCGATCACGGCGCAGGAATGGGTCTTGTAGTTGTGGCGTTCGCCGACGATGAGGTTGTGAGAGCCGCCGCGGTGGTTCTTTTCTTGATCGCAGCAGGGATCCTCAGACTCACAGCATCGCTGCTCCTGGTAGCCGATGATCAGGTTCCCGAGTCCGTTGATCTCGCCTGTACTGCCCGTACCGTTGACGAGTTGCAGGTTGGCTCCTTCGATGCGGATGGTTCGGGCCAGGAATGGCGGGCTGCAAATGACCTCATCGGTTTCCTGATCGACGTTGCAGGTGTAGGTACCCGCGGATTCATCACGGAGGCTGAAGTGCCCGAGGATCTCGGCCTCTTCGGGGGTGAGTCCCCGGATCGCGGCGATCTTGGCCTCGAGCTGGGTGACCCGCGCTTCGAGGTCAGTCGACTCGGCGCAGGCCGTGGGAGCCGGTCCGCCGCGGAACAGGTACATGAGGGTGTAGATGACGTCTGCGATGTCGAGGGAGCCGTCGCCGTTCGTGTCACCATTCTGGGTGGCCTCGTTACCGGCCCGCGCCGGCGGCAACTGGAAGGAGCCGAAGATGGCGACCGCAACCACGAACCCCGTAAGCGCCGAGACGGCGACGACTGCACATTTACGCATGGCGGACTCCATACACGGACTCTCTCCTCTGTCTCTTCGCTCCCGTGATGGCCATTAGACCGCGGCCAGGGTAGACTCTATTCGCAGGTCGGTTCTCGGAAAAGAAGGAGAAGAGCGATGGCGAGAATTCTTTGGGCGGCTGGTTTGGTGCTTGTTGGGGTCGCGGCACGGGCGGGGATCTTCCCAGAGGATGACATTATCCACCGCGGCGACTCGAACCATGACGGGAAGGTGAACATCTCGGATGTGATCCACCTGAACAACTTTCTCTTCCAGGGAGGTCCGGCCCCGCCCTGCATGAACGAGGCCGACTCGAACGACGATGCCAGGGTCGACGGCTCGGATCCGGTCTACCTGGCCAACTGGCTCTATCAGGGGGGCAGTGCCCCGCCGTGGCCGGGCCCGGCAAACACGTACTGCGTCGACGAGGTGAACTCCTATGTCGGCTGCGTCGTGGGCTGCTAAACGAGGACAAGGCGGTTGTGCTCCTGGAGCTGACGGAAGAGGAGACGGCTGCGTGTCCTGAATGCTTCCTTGGTCGCCTCCGGGCAGGCCAGCCCGGATAGGGATGTGTTCCATGAGGCGCCAGCCCCCTCGTCGCCGTAGTGGCGGTAAAGAACGGCCAGCCGCGCGGCGAGCCTGCAACGGCCCAATGGATGCTCCACGGAGCAAGCGTGCAGGCCGGCAACCTCGAGATGCCGGATAGCCGCCGCGGTGCCAGTAAGGTTTGCGGCACAGACGCTGAGGCCGAGATGCCAATAAGCCCGGTAATAGGCGTCGGCCGACGTCTGGAGCAGCTCCAGGAGCACAGCGCTGGCTCCTTCGGAGTCGCCAGCCTCGATGTGCTGCGCCGCGTCGAGCGACCGATGAGCGAGGAGGATCCGGCGCAGGCGCCCGTCCGCCCCCTGGAGAAACGGCGTCGGAATGCTTACCCACCCCCCGGAGCCCATGAGAAGGGCGCGATCGCGGGCGTAGGCGTAGAAGGCCAGCATGCGGTCCAGAGGTGGAGCTGGATCGGCTGCGGCGAGGAGCCGGCGTGCGGCCGAGAGGTGTTGGCCGGCCTCTTGGAGGCGCATCTGCATCAGCCGCAGGGCTGCGCGGAGGGCTTCGGCCCAGAAGCTCACCTGTTCCCCGAGCTCGTCGAAGCTCGCCTCGAGGTCGGCCAGATGGCTGAGTCGGTGGGCCCAACGGGCATTCCCCATCTCGTCCATGGATTCCTCTTGACTTGGTGGACGAAGGTATTACCTTTGTCTACCGCTTAGACTTCTTCTTGATGGTGCTTTCGAGATCACGAAATGACCACCCTGCATCCTTGGCCGCCTTCAGCGTATGGAGACACTGCCGGTAGACCGCCGCCGCGTCCTCGGGCGCGGCGCCGCTTGCAGCCTCCGCCTGAAGCCACGGAAGCAGCTCGCGGATCGCCTCTTTCTCGCGGTCGCGGTTGTAAACCGGGTGCCGAGTGGGGATTTCCTTCTTGGTCTTCATGGGTGGAACAAGGTAGCACATCCGTATACCTGGACACAACGGGAAAGCAGGCGGTGCGGGCTATGGACGGCCGTCAGTTGGGTAGTCTGAATGTCCCTAACAGGAGACGAACATGAGTCCCGATCTTCGAGCGCGGCTCTTGTCCAATCCAGAGGCGGCCAAACAGCCGGGCCATGTCCAGGATGGCCTGACGTACTTCGGTCCAAAGGACGGGGTCGTCGATCCGAGGACCACGGACGATCTTAGGGCTTCCCCGCAGTGACCATGAAAGTCCGTGAGCTGATCGAGAACTACGTCGCTTCCCTCAAGGATCAGGGAACCTCGTGGTACAAGATCCAGAGCCAGACGAAGCACGTCCTGCGGCACCTCGGAGACCTCGACGTGGAGGTGGTCAACGGCCAGGTTCTGGAAGCCTACCGACTTTCGAGGCGGAAGGAAGCGTCGAACCGCAACCAGCCGCCCGAGCAGTCGAGCGTGAACCGCGAGCTGGGCTACCTCCGCGCGGCCCTCCGCCGCGCCCACCGCGATGGTCTCATCGAGAAGCTTCCGTACTTCCGCATGCGCCGCGAGAACGGCCAGCGGACGGACTGGTGGACGCCCGAGCAATTCACCGCGGTCTTCGAGGCGCTGCGCGAGCGTCACCCCTGCGTGGCCGACCTGGTCCAGATGTATTACGTCACCGGCTGGCGGAAGTCGGACCTGCTGGGGCTCACGTGGGATGAGGTCCGCTGGGAGCGCGGGGTGATCATCCTCCCGCCGCGGCGGACGAAGGAGAAGGACTCTCGGATCCTCCCCATCGCCGGGACGGTGCGGGAGATCCTGGAGCACCGGCGGACGGACCAGCGGCCGGGTGTGCCGTGGGTCTTCCACCGCGACGGTGAGCAGCGGAAGGACTTCCGCCGCGCGTGGGACACGGCGCGGAAGCGGGCTGGCTGCTGGAACCTCTTGCACGGGTTTCGCCGGACGTTTGCCCGCCGGCTCCTGCTGGCCAAGGTCCCCATCCCGGTGATCATGCGGCTCGCCGGCTGGAAGCGGCCGGAGATGGTGGAGCGCTACGCGCGCCTCGAGGAGTCGGATCTCAGGGAAGCGATGATCGCGAACGACCCGTTCCGGACCGGAAAGGAAGGTGGTGATGATGGTCCGGAAGTTAAGGACAGTAGCCGGCGAGCGTGAGGCATTCGCGCATCCGTCGGAGATACTCCTCCTCGGCGTCATCCACCGTCGCGTCATCGTCGACGTGCTTGAGGGCGCACATGAAGATATCGAGGTGGATCTTGCGGATGTGCAAGGAGGTTAAACCGAACTCCTGCTGGAGGCGCCGCAACTCTGCGAGCTCCTCAGGGGAGATGCAGAGGTCGGCGAGGCAGCCGCAAAGGAAATCCGAATACTCGTCTGCGTAACCCGGTCTTCCGCCGGAAGTGGTCTTGATCTCGCAGGAGAAAGCGATTCGCCTCCTTGGATGAAAAGTCGAGCCGCCGTCCTCGACCGATCGGATCTTCGAGTGCTTGAAGGATCGCCACCCCTCTTCCGGGTCGAGCTGGTAGCAGCGGATGAGGATCTCCAGGTTGCCTTGCTGGAGAGAGTAGGGCTCGACAAGCCTCAGCTTCGGAGGTTCAGCCGCCTTCTGGTAGCCGATGCGCGCCGTTCGCCCGACTTGGGCAAGTTCGGCAAGCCGCTGGATCACGTGGAACTTGTCTCCCTTGACTTATCGTGACGCTTCGTATACAACCTCACTCGTCCGCTCCAGGTGGAGTGGAAGTGGAGAGTAATATGGGAGCGAATTCAGCCCGCAACTTGCCGCTTTCCGCCAGCTCTTTGAGGATCTTGAAGCCTAGGCCAATGGTGACGCCGAGGCTCGAATGGTCCCACATCCTGGAGAACTCCTCCAAGGTCACGAGTGTCTCCTCCGTGAACCGGATGTGGCGGACTTCGGACTTTGGTGGGGCGGTCTTCACGGTTGCTTCCATGCCTGCATTGTGGCAGACATGCCACAGGTGTCAAAGGGCAAAAATGGAGCGGGTGAAGGGGGTCGAACCCTCGACATCCAGCTTGGGAAGCTGGCGCTCTGCCACTGAGCTACACCCGCTCTCGGTCATCGATCGTGTTCGTCCTTCAGCCGTTTCACCTGAAACCCTGACTCGGGTTCGCGCAGTGGGTTGGGAAGCTGAGTTCCCAAAGTCAAGCAGTTTTTTCACTTACGCCCCCCGACCGCACCCCAAGTTAGGGCACGGCTGCGGGGACCGGCGTCAGTTGTCCCGAACCTCGGGGGAACCTCCTTTCTGCCTCAATTGCCCATCGCGTGACCCGCCTCTTTCCCCCCTGCCCGCCTGGCGAGCGACCCAACCTGATCAAACCACAGGCCATCGCCAGGCGGGCCCTTCCTCGGATCTCAAAGTGCGGCAGCAGGAGGACGCCCTTCGCCGCGGGGCGGCGAGAAGCTCGAGTCCGTGCCAGGCCGCTTACTCGGCCGGGCCTCCTGTTTTCAGCCAGCCTCGGGTGTGCCCCCTCATTGCCCCCGGGGCTACTTCAGCCCGTCCACAACACCGGAGATGCAGGCGGAGCCCGGGTGCTCCGCCTGCTCTCTTCAAGAGGAGCCTGATCCCATGAGCAACGATTCGATGTGCGTCATCTGTGGCTTCCGGCCGAGCGTCGAGGTCGGGCCGTACGGCCAGGATGACAGCCCCCTCTGCCTCTGCTGCCTCGAGGACCTGGAGCGCGAGCGTCTCGGGCGCGGCCGCCAACGCCGGACGGATGACCTGACGCTCACGGCGGTCGCCATCGCTGGGCTCTTTATCCTGGCCCTCGCCTTCCTGGACGTGGCCATGCTCTGCGAATGGAAGTAGGCATGTCCAAGCCCGCTTACGTCGAGGACTTCGACGCGGTCATCCAGCGCGCGCGCGAGGAGCAGGGATGTGACGCTGTCGGCTTCCTCGTTCGCTGCAGCGCCTGCCGCGAGCACGGGGAAGGGCTCCGCGCCATCTACCTCCAGGAGAGTTGGGAGCTGCTCCTTGCCTGCGCTCGCTGCGCGCGCGAGGTCACGCGCGTTCAGGTGCGGAGTCGGAAGCTGGCTGCGGTAGACGAACAGAGTTCGTTCGATCGAGAAGTTGGCGCGGCCGCCCGCCTCCCTGTCGATCGGCCCTTAGAGCGTGAAGGGAATGGGCGTGGGAGAGAAGGAGTGGAGAGTTGACAGCCAACCGTACGGGCGAGCGGCCACGCGGTGGCACTCTGACGACACCGCGCGCGAGAACCCCGGCGGCAACACCATGGAGTCCTGGCCCTCACCGGCCAGGACTCTTTAACACGACACCCAGACCCCCTCGCCCCGCGCGCGAGCGGACGTGCGGACCGAAAACTGCGCGCAACACGGCGGGTCGTGAATCCCGCAGGTGGGCTGGGTATTTACCAGGAGTCCGATCGTGACCGCTGAGTCGCTCCACCAAGTGGTCTGGCGCCGTAGCGACGGCGACCAGGTGATTCGCCGAGGGCTGCCGCTGGCGCAGGCCATTCAGTGGCAGGATCGGAAGACGACGGCGCACCCGGAGTGCGAGTTCCTGATCCTGCAGGACGAGCAAGTCGATGTGCGAGTCATTCAGGAAGTCAAGGAAGGAGTCCAGATGACGAACGAATGTGCGCTCGCCTTCGTGGCGGCGCTGACGAAGGGCAAGACGGGGGGTCTTCTCGAGGCCGTGATGGGCCGCGGACGCGTGGCGACCCCCGAGGCCTTCGAGTACAAGGTGAGCGGCATTGCCTGCGACCTCGCGGACGAGCTCGTGGGCCAGCTCGAGGAGTACACCGTGAGGCTGCGCTCCATCGTCGAGCAGAACCGGCAGCTCCTCGTGGCCGACCTGGAGGCCGAAAAGGCAAACGGCTTGCCCTTCATGGGCGAGGCGATTGAGGCGGAGGGCCGGAAGGGCAAGCGGCGGAAGGCGGTAGCGCAGTGAGCGAGACCGAGCTGATCCAGGAGACAGAGGCGGCCGCTCCCCCGCCCGCGGTGCGCGAGCGGGGCTTCGAGGGCGGACTGCTGACACCTGAGAGCGTGACGGAGATCGAGGGCCAGGTGGTGCTGATCAAGCGCATGCGCCTCGCCGTCTGCCGGTTGACGGAGGCGGCGCACTGGCGCGACTTCGCCGGCAAGCCCTACCTCCTCTCGGGCGGTATCCATGCGATAGCCAGCACGATCGGCGTCGAGTTCGCCGAGCCCAAGGTCTTCCGTGAGGCCGGCCAGGACGAGCGCGGGAGGTTCGTCAATTTCCGCTGCGAGATCCACGCCGAGTGGCGAGGCCGGCGGCTTTATGACCTCGGCACGGCCAGCACGCGCGATCCCTTCTTCGGCGAGGCGAAGGGCAGGGCGATCCACTTCGAGGCGATCAACATCGGGAGCGTCGAGAAGAAGTCGATTACGAACGCGCAGCAGCGCGTGCTCAACAAGATCACCGGCCTCGGCGGCGTCACCTGGGAGCTGCTCGACACGATCGGAATCCACCGCGGGGCCGGCGGGACGACCCGCTTCAAGGGCCAGGAGGGGCGCATGGCTACCGGCGCCGGCGAGTGGACGCCGGAGAAGGAGCGGCTCTGGGGACTGCTCCTTGAGCTCAACGCGGCGGCGGCGGATCAGGCGGCGGCGGAGCTGTTCCGGCTCACGGACAATCCGCAGAAGGGCTATGCCGGCATCCGCGACCCAGCGCAGCTCTCGACGAACCAGATAAAGTGGTTGTTGCCGCGGGTCGAGGCGTTATGGAAGCAGCAGTTCGGCGAGCTGCCGGAGGCGAAGGATCCGGTGGCCGCCGCGGCGCCGCGCGAAGCGGGGCAGGAGGGCTAAGCCGTGGCCAAGGTGCCGATTCCAGCCGAGAACACCGTCAAGCCGTGCGAGTACTGCGACACCTTGATCTTCTTCGCGCGGACGCCAAAGCCAGCGAACATGCCGCTCGAGGCGAAGCCGCTGCGCCTCTACCGCGTGAAGCCGCTGGGGCCGGGTGAAACCCAGCACGCGTGCGAGGCGGTCGAGGAGCTGCTCTTCGTGCCCCACTGGGGCAAGTGCCCCGGCGCGGCGCGGGCGCGCGAAAAGGCGCGGAGATAGCGATGCAGCTCTTCAACGTCCATCTCGCCCGCGACGCCGGCGATCACGCCGGCTGCTTCGCGGAGGTCTACTGCCTCCGGCTCGCTGCGACCGATGGTTGGTGCGAGCGCATCGATCTCGGGGCCGACGGGAGTCTCTACCGCTGGGCGCTGCGCCCATACTACGACGCGGCGCTCTTCACTCGCAGCCCCCTGCGTGACCGGCGATTCCGCCTGCCGGTCGAAGGCCTTTACCAGGTGCACTCGTGGATGCAACTCAAGAATCAGTACCGCCAGGTGCTGTTCTGCCTCGACACCGCTGGACAGATCGAGATCGTGGCGGACACGCTGCAGGGAGCCCACATCGACGATCTCCATGACGCGGCTCGGGCCTGGTTTGCCAGACGGAAAATCCGGCAGGCGGTGCGGAGGAGTAAGGAGGCATCGGCGTGATGGCGCAGGTGAAGAGGAGACGGCCGGTGCCGCACCTGCGGTCGCGATTCGAGCCATCCGTGGATGGCCGCCGATGGGTCCTCGTCCTTCCGCGTCTTCCACTGACGGCGAACGAGCGCCTGCGCCTCCATTGGGCCGCGCAGCGCAGGGACGGCAAGAGCTGGCGGGAGGCGCTCTTGGCCGCCGGCCGGCCACCGCGAGAGCCGCCGGCTCGCGCCGTCGTCAGGCTCACCATCCACCGGCGCCGGCTTCAGGACCCAGACAACCAGGTGGCCTCCGTGAAGCCGATCCTCAACGCGCTGGTGGCCCGCGGCTGGCTCGTTGACGACTCGGCCGACCACGTGGACCCGCACGTCGAGGAGTGCAAGGGGCTGGCCGTGGGGACGGTCGTGGAGTGGGAGGAGGCGCGCTGATGCTCGGACGCCGCGAGAAGGCTGGCTTTCAGGTCTGGCCCGACGACGTGCTGTCATCGAGCCGGATCGCCCTGATGAGCGACCTGGAGTTCCGGGCGTACTTCGTTCTCTGGTGTCACTGCTGGAACCTGGGGTGCGTGTTGCCGGAGGACCGCGAGTCCCTGCGGCGCCTAGTGGGCCTCCGGGCTGACGGCGTCACCGACCTCGTCCTCTCGTGCTTCGATCCGCACCCGACAATGCCCGGCACGTTGACACACAAGAAACTCTATCGGCAGTTGCAGTTCACGAAGATTCGTAAGTCCGCTGGCCAGAAGGGTGGACAGCGTTCTGCAGAGGCGCGCGGAGAACCACACACACAAGCATCTCCGCCGGCGACAGCAGAAGCAAACCACACAGCAAATGATCAAGCAAACGAGCAAGCAAAAGGCCAAGCAAACTGGCAACATCTTCATCCATTCCATCCTTCCATCCCTCCATCCCAAGAATCATCCACCCCCCCAGCCCCCCCAAACCAGCGTGGGTGTGGTTCGTCGAAGGCCGACGAAGAAAAACCCGGCCGACCGGAGGTCCTGGAGCGGCTCCGCGTGGTCGGTCGATTCATTCGGGTCTGGGGTTTCACCGCTGACGGCGAGGCGGAGGAGATCGTCGATCGACTTGAGACCACCGCGCAGGACCTCGATGCCTGGTCCGAGGTCCTCGCCCGGCCGCCGGCTAGAGTCCACTGGACGAACCCTAAAGGCTACCTGCGGGCCCTGATCTCGCGCTATCGCCACCCGCGGGACGCTCACCTGATTCCGAGCGCACCTTGCGGGGCGGCAGGGATCGAGGAGCTGCGAGGCGTCGCGCAGGCGCTGCGCGGCCTGCAGGACCAGGTCCTCGTCGACGCCCAGGGTGTGGAGTGGGAGCCGGAGGAGCGGGGGATCCGCGTCCGTGGCATCCTGCAGGTCTACGGCTCGCCGGGGGCGCCGGTGGAGCGGCTGCGGGAAATCCTGGCGTCGGCGCGGCGAAAGCCTCGGCCGGCGGCGGTGGACATGCCGGAGGAGCTGCGAAAGCATTTAGGTGGCCGCGGGCCCGGCCCCGCGGCGGAAGCCAGCGCGGAGGCCTCGACGTGATCCGGCACTGCCAGGACTGCGTGCACTGGGTCCCGAGCCGGGTCCACCCCGGCGACGTCGGCGTCTGCACGCACCCGACGTCGGGCCCGCGGCCGCACCGCATCCAGGCGCGGCCGCTCTACGTCGAGTCGATCTACACATGCCTCGAGTGGAGCGAGATGCGGAATATCCTCGGGCAGAACCGCGACAAGGATCGGAAGTGGAGGCGGCCGTGAAGCAGGCGAGGAAGGCTCCAGCAAAACCGAAGCGCCGACCGCGACCGCCCTTCGCCGTCTTCTTCGACCGCAGCGACGCGGAGATCCTGGTGAGGAGGAATCTCAAGACCCTGTCGAGGGTTCGCGCTGTCGTAGCGGAAGAGACCCAGCATCATCCGCGCGTGAGTTTCGTCGTGCGCGACCTCACCGGGGAGATCGTCAGCCTGTGAGACTGAATGGCGGAAGGAAAGCAACTATTTCACGAAAGGAACCGAAATGCAAAAGCGCAAAGCAATCCGACAAGGTGACGTGCTGCTGAGGCCCTGCAAGCCACGCGCAGGACTCAGCCCCCACATCGAGCACATCCTCGCTCGCGGTGAGGCCACGGGCCACCACCACGTTGTGATCGACGGCGAGGTCCTGGTCGATGAGCGCGGCAAGCTCTTCGTCCGAGCGACGCCAGGAACGAAACTGCGGCACCAGGATGAGCGCGGGGCCGTGGCGGACCACCTTCCACTCGTCGTGCCGGCCGGGGACTACGAGGTTTTGATCGAGGAGGAGTACACGCCGCATGGCTTCAGGCCAGTGGTGGACTGATGTTTCCTGCTGACGCGCAGGCGATCATCAATCGGCTTCAGAGGGCGACCAGATGCCATCCGGCGCTGGATCGGCCAAAGGTGGAAGTCGCGATCGCCGAGCATCTCCAGCTTCTAGCACAGACGTCGCTACCAGTGAGATGGGTTGATGATGCCGAGGATGGCTACCACCACGTCATCGAGATCGCCCTGAGCGCCGCCCTGAGCGCCGCCCTGAGCGCCGCCCTGAGCGCCGCCCTGAGCGCCGTCGAGAGCGCCGCCCTGAGCGCCGCCCTGAGCGCCGCCCTGAGCGCCGCCCTGAGCGCCGCCCTGAGCGCCGCCCGGAGCGCCGCCCGGAGCAATTCGGCGATCAATAAGGCCTGCGGGATCTGGATGCCGTTCCTGAACGCCTACGAGGCTGGGCTATGGCTCTACTGGGTGATGCCCGCCGAGGTGGTGGCCGTTCCGAGGCCGGTGTTGCATCTTCTCGAGCACCGCCTCCACTGCGCGGATGGCCCGGCCGTGCATTGGCCAAACGGCAGGGCCTACTGGTTTTGGCGTGGCGTTCAGGTGGAGCGTGACTGGATCGAGCGCCCGCAGAGCCTCGACCCCAAGATGGCTCTGACGGAGTCCAATACCGAGAGGCGGCGCTGCCTCTATGAGATCCTCGGCTACGAGCGGATCCTCGCCGCGGTCAGCGCGAAAAGGGTCGCCATGGACGACTTCGGTGAGCTGTGGGAGGCGCAGCTCGATGATGATCGCGGCCGCCCCGCGCGTTTTGTGCGGGTCAAGTGCCCGAGCACTGGGAGGGTGTACGTCAACCGCGTGCGGCCAGAGGTGAAGACGGCGCGTGAAGCTGTGGCAAGTCGATGGCGGCTGAAGCCTGAGCGGTACGTCCTGGGGGCGGAATCGTGAGCGAGCGTGTCACCAACGTGGATTTAGCTGTGCTGCGGTTTCGCTACGCGCCAGGGATGATCATCCCAGACAGCCTGGCCAAATCGGACGCGCTCTCGTTTCTCGCGCGCTTGGCTGAAGAGGTTGAGCAACTGCGTGCCCGCGGGGACGAGCTTGAATCTTTAAGGAAGGAATTGTCGCCGTATTTATCAAGTGCGCTCGCTGAAGTGGTGAGTGTAGAAACTGTAAAGTTTGTCGCGACGCAGACCATGCAGGATTATGAGGAGGGGTTGTACGGAGCGATTGTTCGACACCATGCCGCTCGGGGGCACGACCGCTGCTGGGAGAATGACCGCGCGCTCTACGCGGCGGCTGGCCTTGAGCCGGGATCCCCAGAGCTTCCACCGCGCGCGGAGTTTCTGAAGCGCTGTGAGGAATACTTTCAGGGGCAATCAGCTCGGCACGCTGAAGCGCAGCCATCGCCCGGCCAAAATGAGAATCAAGGTGAATCCTGATGGGCCTCTATGCCCAAGAGACAACCGTCCCCGTCGAGCGCACGCAAGCTGAGATCAAGCGCGAGTGCCTCCGCTACGGTGCCGATAGCTTCGTACTCGGCGAGGAAGGGGAGAAGGCGATGGTGCAGTTCCGGATCAACAATCGGTCCGTGCGCTTCACTCTGGTCCTTCCGAGGCGCGACGAGAAACGTTTCTGGCGGACTCCAGGAGGCCGGAGAGAGCGCGACGAAAGCGGGGCGTGGAAGGCCTGGGAGCAGGCGTGCCGCCAGAAGTGGCGAGCGCTCTATCTTTTCGTCAGGGCCTCGCTCGAGGCGACCCGCGAAGGGATCGTCGACTTCGACGAGTGCTTCCTCCCGTACATGGTCCTGCCGGACGGGCGGACCGTCGGAGGGCACATGGCGCCGATGGTCAAGAAGGCGATCGAGAGCGGGTCGATGCCGCGGCTCAGTCTCCCGGAGCCATCGAACGGGCAGGAGGTGCAGCGATGAGCGGCCTTCGCGAAGCCCTTCTCGCCCGCTACCCACGCCCGGCGTGGGCCCTCTTCTTCGAGGTCCCGAACGGAAAAGGGGCCCGCGGCGGTACGTCTCGCTACGCGGACGCCATCGCTGTCGGACTCTGGCCATCCGTCGGTCACGAGATCCACGGCTTCGAGTTCAAGTCCAGCCGCTCTGACTGGCTCTCGGAACTGAAGCAGCCTGAGAAGGCCAACTCTATCATGAAGCGCTGCGATCGCTGGTGGCTGCTCACGGAGACCCAGGGCGTGGTGGCGGTCGTTGAGGAGATTCCCAAGTACTGGGGCTTCCTTCACTACACTGGCAAGCGGCTCAAAGTCGTGAAGCCGGCGCCGCAGCTCGAGCCGGAGCCCCTGACGATCAACTTCGTCGCCGCCCTGCTCGCGCGCTCTCAGGATGGAATGATTCATGAGGCCCAGATTGCCGGCAAGCTCGAGGCGGCGAAGGCCGAGGGGAGATGGTCGCAGGACTGGCAGGCGCGACGCGACCGAGAGGAGCTGGAAAAGATCAGAGAACACGCGAAGCAACTGAAGGCCGAGACCGGCATCGACGTCAGCGCCAACGCCTGGGACTTCCACGGAACGGTAGGGGCAATGAAGCTCGCGCAAAGTCTCGGCCACACCAGGATGGAAAGGCTGGCGGAGAACGCCGAGCTGCTCGAGGCGATGATCGACTTCGAGACCGCCGCGCGACGAGTAATCCGCGCGCGACAGGGAACGTCCGCTCTGAAGGCGACTGCGCCGACGCATCCCGGCCAAACCGCGAACGTAGGGCAATGACCGTCCGGATCATCACCGGCGACGCGCTCCAGGTCCTCGGAGGTCTCGGAGACCAGACCTTCGACTGCGTCGTCACCTCGCCGCCCTACTGGACGCAACGCGACTACGGCGTCGAGGGGCAGATCGGCCTCGAAGCGACCATTGAGGAGCACTTGGACCGTCTCTCCGAGGTCCTCGGAGAGGTGCGGCGCGTCCTGCGGCGGGACGGAAACCTCTGGCTCAACTACGGGGACGCCTACAACACCTGCAACGGGGGCCAGAGTCCGAACGCGTTCCGGTTGTTCCTCCGGAAGCGCGGCCGGCAGCCGGTCCTCGCCACGGGCTTCGGCCTCAAGACCAAGACTGTGAAGCGGAAGAGCCTGATGGGGCTCCCATGGCGCCTGGCGCTCCGCCTCGAGGCGGAAGGGTGGTATCTGCGGTCCGACGTCATCTGGCGGAAGCCGAACCCCGTCGAGTGCTCCGACGTCGGACGCCCGAAGAAGGCCCACGAATACGTGTTCCTCCTCGCCAAGTCCGAGATGAACTTTTTCCGAGGATCCTCGGAGAGCGTCTGGGAGTTCGCCCCGGAACACGTGCGGGGCCACCCGGCGCCGTTCCCGCAGGCTCTCGTCCGGAGGTGCCTCGAGCTCGGGTGCCGTCCCGGGGGCCAGGTCCTCGATCCTTTCGGCGGGTCTGGGACCGTGGGGTTAGTCGCCGACCAGCTCGGCCTCGACGCCACGCTGATCGACCTGAACCCCGAGTACTCGGAGATCGCGCGTCGGCGGATCTACGAGGATGCCCCGCTCCTCACCGACGTCACCGTTGTCAGGGCCACGGAGGGGAGGAGGACGCCATGAGCGAGAGCGCAGGTAACTGAATGGCGGACAAGGAACGCACGGAAGACCAACTCAGGGCTCTCCTTCGAGAGGCCGCCAAGATGCTCCGTTGCCTCGCGAGCTTCGAGAGTTACGCTGGGCCCTCGGAGCGCGTCTTTGGTCCGGAGCGGATTTATGAGCTGGCGGCGAGATGTGAGGTGGCCGCAAACGCAAAAGAGTAAGATGGCCTGACGAACCCGAAAGGAACCCCGTGAAGTACAGGGTAAGAATCCGGTGCAATGCGACTGGGGAGATCCGCCTGAGCGCTCCCTGTGATTGGCCGGACGACGGGTCGCTCTTCCTTTGGGAGGAAGGCAACATGGTCTGCGACTGCAACCGGAAGGCCGAGTTCCTGCGTGCCGACTTGGTCTCGGAGGAAGAAATTGAGCGAGAGGAGTTTCCTTGTGGTAGATCCGAATACGCCGCCATAGAAGCGATTCGCGACGACGGGTTAGTTTTCAAAATAGATGGTGACGATGCCGCCTCGGCCGGAGGGGGATCATAATCGAGCTGCACTTCACCGCCCGCCGCCTCCTGGCCCACGGCCGCGAGGAATCCTGCGACGTCGCCTGCGAGACGTGGACCCGCGGAGCCAAGCTGACCGTCGGTTCCGGCATCGACCGACACGTCGTGTTCCTGACCGAGGAGCAGGTGCGAGATCTTATCGCCGCTCTGGTTCATATTCCGGCGCCTGTACGGCAGAGGCGCCGGCGAGGTAGCCGCTGAATGCCCGCCCGCACGCGGACCCCGCCCACCCCCGAGGAGCAGCTTGCCGTGGCGCTCGACGCCATGGCGACCGTCCGCGGCTGGCTCGATCGCGCTGCTCTCCAGGTCGCCTACCTCCAGGGGACGCTCCTGAGCGGCGCCGCGGGGCTCGACCCTGCGAGGAATCCCCGACTGCAGATCCTGGCGGCCACCACGCCGGCGGGGAAGGGAGGATCCCCGGACCTCGACGGGCTGGCCGAGCAGGTGGCCGACGCCCTGGGCCAGGACGGGGAGGACGCCCTGTGGGCCACAGTCCTCCGCCGGGCGGCCATCCGTCTGGACCTGCGGGCCCGGTCGACCGCCAAGCCGCGGGCCCCGAGGACCGTGCGGGACCCACTGGCTGCGAACCTGACACGAGGATCACCCCCCTGAATAATCTGTTGGACATAAGCCGCAAACCTGTCTAGTAGGGTCGGGCATGTTCGGCGGCCGACCCCTCCTGAGGACCCGAGGAAACACGTTACTGCCCTACCTGCCGCCGATGTGGGGAGGCCTGGCACTTTCAGGCCTCCTCTCTTTTCGGCTGGTGGCCGTGCACCGGGGCTGCCGCTGAGCCGTGGCTACTCGCTTCTACTTCCCCGCCAGCGAGCTGTCGCCAGTATCTCCATCGTACGACGCCGGCTGGTCGAGCAGTGCGCAGGGCAAGCGGCGACGGTTGGCGCACATCAAGGCGAGCAGCACGGTCGCCACCGATGGTAACATCACACTCCCAGGAGCCGCCGGCGAAAAAAATCTCGACCGTCAGTACATTTCCGACCCCATCAAGGGCGGAACCATTTCTGGCACCCTGAAGTGCCAAATTATGGCCAAGGAGTCGGCCACAAACGACAACGTTGACGAAGGGTGGTTGCAGGTCTGCGTGGTCTCTGGCGACGGCCAGACGTCCCGCGGAATTCTGCTCTCAATCGGGCACTATGGGATTACGAGTGAGTACTCCACAGGCGCACGTAACAAGACGCTAGCAAATGGAGACACCGTCAGCTCGGTGACTGCCCAAGATGGAGACCGCATAGTCGTCGAGATGGGCCACTCAAACTCCACCGCTGGCACCTCGATCGGCGCCACCTTCTACTACGGCGAGAACGGCACCGACCTGCCGGAATCTGAGGTTGGGACGACAGGTGCAGGCTGGATCGAGTTTTCGGCCACCATTGTGATGATGAAGTCTCGGTTTTGGTTTCCGAAAGACGAGCCGGCCGCCGTATCTCCGGGATATGATACCTGGACGGACACCTCGGAAGCTCTCAGGCGCCGGTTAGCGCACGTGAAAGGAGCGAGTGCACTCGGGGCTGGCTCTTTGATCACGCTGTCTGGCGCAGCCGGAGCTGCCGACCTTGATCGGCAGTATGTATCCGATCCCATCAGAGGAAGGTTGATCTCTGGATGGTGCAAATGCCAACTCATAGTGTACCAGCAGCAGGTTGCTGACAACCTCGATCAGCTTTGGCTGGCAGTCAGAGTTGTGTCCGAAGACGGAGCAACGCTACGCGGAGAGCTGCTAAATCGCTTGCACTACGGCATCACTAGCGATTATGGGGTTGGATTTCTCGGCCGGCTAAACAAAACCGCCGCCGATGGCGACCTCATGACGTCAGTAACTGCGCTGGATATGGATCGAATTGTAGTCGAGCTAGCTCATTCTAATGTCAATACCGGCTCAGTTCCCCAAGGCATCGGCTACTGGGGTGAGGCCGGCGACGACCTTCCCGAGGACGAGACGACCACAAGTGGCGCCGGATGGATTGACCTCATCATTGGCGAGCCCATCACTATGTTCAGCACCATTTCTGAGTTGAGGCAATTCGAGAACCCAATTCTTCGAAAGCGAAGACCGAAACCCTACTAATTTCCTTCAAACGACTGGCTAAGGAGGCCAGAAAGCATGAGAAAGTACCAGGTTCCGTTCCAGAACGCGGTCCTGACGGCGAGCATCCTCAACTCGCTGCACCGCATCGTGTCAGGTAGCGCGTACCGCATCAACCTCTGGGAACTGTTCCTCGGTTCCAGGGCCTCGGCGGACGCGGCTGCTTCATTCGAGATGGTGCGCGAGACCGCGTTCACCTCCGGTGGCGTGGCGATCACCCCGGCCCCCATCGATCAGGGGGATCCAGCTTCCGTGGCCACGGCGTCCACCGGCGCCACGGGTACGGTGTTCGTCGGTCTGACTGGCACCGTGATCGTGCTGGCCTTCGGCATGAATCAGCGCGGCACGTACCGCTTCGTCTGCGACCCGGCGACGCCCATCAAGTTCGCCGCCGCGGCGAATGCCGGGGCCGTCCTGTCGTGTGACTCGGTTTCGGCGGCCTACAACGTCGATGGCGGGAGCGTCTTCTCGGAGTAGTCACAGATGAGCCTCACCACGCGACGTGGTGGCAGGGCACGGCAAAAGTCCCAGCAGGAAATCGTTGCGGACATGGTCCGTCGCGGGGTGCCGTACTTCACTGTCGGTCCCCGCGGTCGGCCGGCCGTCGAAGGACAGCGCATGCTGCCGGCGCGCAAGCCGGCAGGCACTATGTTCGTGAACGACCAACCTGCGGCCGACGCCCTGCAGTGCAAGCACTGCGGAGGGCAGTTCTTTCTGTCGCGCGACACCAAGCGGCGAAGCGGGTGGTGCATGAACTGCGCCGGCCCAACCTGCCCGCGACCTGAATGCGACCCCTGCACCCCCTTCATGGCGAAAATCGAGGCGGCCGAATCCGCCAAGCAGCGCCGACAACTCCGACCTTTCTGATTTCACGATAGACGAGGCTTCACGTGTACCCCACCTGGTGGTACCAGCAACGATCTGAGCCGATCCCCGACCTGGCGGCACCGCCGCCCGTTGCCTGGGGATGGCAGTCTGCCTTGCCGGCACCGAGACGCCTGGGCCTGTCGGTGGCGCTCCTGCTCTCGACATCCGTCGCCGTTGTGGTTCCGGTCTCGGCGGTCGGGCCCCTGCCCGAGCTCGCACGGCCCCAGGTTGCTCGTCGTGCCACTCGGGTAGACCTTGGTGGCGGAGTGGTCTACGATTCTTCCGCCGACAGCGCCGCGGCATGGGGCGTCGACCTGGAAGTGCCACGTAGGCGTCCACCGCGGCGAGAGGATCCGCCGCAGGTCCTCCACCAGGAGGCGGCCGCCCCTGTCGTGTGGGGGTGGGGGATGGACCTGTGCCGTGCCCCGCCGCGCGTGCCGCTGCGCGTGCCACCGGTGGTGGTCCCGGTGGTGGGCGAGGCCGCTCCCGCGATCGAGTGGGGATGGCTCGGGGGGCTTGAGATCCCGCGCCAACGGTTCCGCTCAGCAGCGGAGTCAGAAAGCTGTCCTGCGAGCGTTCAGGGGCAGGCCTGGGGCTGGCAACAAGATCTTCCGGCACCACGCCGACAGCAGCGGATTGCCACGGCGCAGCCTGGTGCTCTTGGTGCGGCGCCCGACGCTCTCGGATGGCAAGCCCCGTTGGCTCAGCCGGCCTTACGGCCACCGCGCCACCGGGAGCCATCGGCCGAGCCGCCGGCGGTTACGGGTCAGGCCTGGGGCTGGCAGGGAATGCTGGCGAGTCCGCGACGTCCCGGCGCCGTCCAACGCGACCAAGGCCAGGTGCCGGTCGTCCAGGCTGCTGCGGCCCCAGTGGCCTGGGGCTGGGCTGGCGAGCTGTCAAGACCGGCCATCAGGCTCCGGCGGCTGGCAGATCCCCAGGCGACTCCCACGGCTGTCACGGGCCAGGCCTGGGGGTGGCAACAGGACCCGCCGGAACCTCGCCGGCGTCGAGACAGCGCTGCTGCACCTGGCACACTGGGCGCTTCGACCGACGCTCTGGGGTGGATGGCCGAGCTCGCGCGCCCTCCGGGGCGCAGGCCTCGTCATGCGGATCCGCCAACCACGCCCCCAGCGGTCACTGGTCAGACGTGGGGCTGGGCTGCTCCCCTGGGCGTGCCACGGCGCCCGGCGAAGGTGGCACGTGAGCCCGCATCGGCGCCGATCACCGCTGCTGCCGCCCCAGTGGCCTGGGGCTGGGCTGGCGAGCTGACTCGGACTCTGCGCCGGCGCCCATCCCCCCTGGTGGAGCTGGTCGTACCACCTGCAGTCGGTGGTCAGGCCTGGGGGTGGCAGGCGCCTTTGGCCTCGCCCATCCCTCGCCAGCGCGTGCGTGCGGCCGACCAGGGCACCCAGGTCAGGGAGACCACCGACGGGCTTGGCTGGGCTGCTCCCCTGGCCGTGCCTGCCCTACTCCGGAGCCGCCTCCTCTGGCAAAGCGCAGGCGCGCCCATGGTCTTGCTGCCGCCCGAAGTGATGGCCTGGGGCTGGGGGCCGCCTCTCGAGGTCCCGAGACGTGCCTCCCGCGCCAAGGCGGAGGAGATCGTGGCGGTGATCCACGCACCCGGGGCATTCACCGCGGGCAACTCCCGCAAGTGGACAGCGAGGCCACCGGGGACAGGGTGGGTAGCACCGTTCGGAGGGACTGGATGGAAGACTCGACCAGCAGGAACCAATTGGAAGGCTGTGAAGTGATATGAGGATCGCTGCCGAAGTCTGCGAGAAGACGCCGTATGAAAAGCTGCCGTACGATTTTGACTTCACCGACGTCCTTTTGACTGGCGAGGTGATCGCCGCCAGCCCGCCCCCGACGGTCACGGATACACCCGCGAGTCAGCTCTTACTATCGGCTCCTGTGCTCGCCACCCCAAAGGTGCAGGTAGTCATCGACGGGGGCAATGTGGGGGTGGACTACACGCTGAGCTGCAAGGTGACCACGAACCTCGGATACGAAAGGGAGTGCATTGGGCAGCTCAAGGTGCTCAGCACGTAGCACTGCCTCTACGGCGTGTCGCCACGGGCCGCGGCCCAACACGGCCAGCCACCACGAATCCACCATGGCGGCCCACCATGAGCGGGTCCTTCCTGGGGGGGCCCCGTCCGAAGTGACGGGCGCTTCGCCCTTTCACAGGTTTTTTGACCCAAAATAAGCCCCACAACCACAACCATTTATAGCATGCCCAAGAAAGCGCCATCTGCGAGGTACAAAAGGAGATTAGAGCGGTGGGCGAGCTCCGCATCGAAGGCCGCGGCGGCATGCGGAGTCGGGCGCGGAACTCTCATCGACTGGATCAACCAGGGCTGCCCGGGCAAGCAGGCCGGCGGCTACGACATCGAAGCGATCCGGGCCTGGCGCGCCGAGAACAAGGGCGAGGTCCGCGGCGTTGCCGACAACGGGGAGACGACGGACGCCGCTCGACTCAAGAAGGCGCAGGCAGATGAGCGCGAGGCGAAGGCGGCCCTCGCCGTGCTCCAACTTGCGATCCAGCGCGGTGAGCTCCTGCCCATCATCCAGATCAAGGAGCGGGACCTGGCGCGGATCGCGGCGGTGAAGCGCGGGCTCCTCGCCCTTCCGAAGGCGATGGCGACGCGGCTTGTGGGGCTGCCCCAGAAGGAGATCGAGGTTGCCCTGCGCACCGCCGTCAACGAGCTGCTCCAGAGGTTCGCGAGGATGTGAAGAAGCGCAAGCTCAAGCAGGCCAAAAAGCGGCTCGCGGTCTTCGATAAATGGGAGCAGCGAGCCTGGGAGCCGGTGCCCGAGATCATGGTGGACGAGTGGTCCGAGCAGAACCTCGTCCTCCCCCGCCTCCTCGCCGAGATGTCAGGGCCACTGAGCTGGGATGTCGCCCCCTTCGCCCGCGAGATCCTCCAAGCGGCGACGGATCCGGATGTCGAGGAGATCACCCTGTGCTTTTCCGCGCAGACGTGCAAGACGCTCATCTGCATGTCGATCATCCTCTACTTCCTCGCGAAGGACCCATGGCCCTGCCTCCACGTCATGGCCCGCGAGGACGACGCGGTAGCCCTCAACGAGACCCGCTACCAGGCGATCATCCGCGGCTCCCCCAACCTCGCGACGCTCCTCACCGGCGCTGCCCACGACATGACCCGGGAGGCCATCCGCCTGAACGACACGATGCTGACCTTCGTGGGTGCCAACTCGCCGGCCGCGCTCGCCTTCCGGAGCATCGCGAAGCTCGTCCTCGACGAGACCGACAAGTACCACGAGTTCACGGGCAAGGAGGCCGACCCCATCGCTCTCGCGCGGGAGCGCACGACCACCTACACCTCGCGCCTGATCCTCAAGCTCTCGACCCCTACGACCGAGCGGGGCTACATCTGGCAGGAGTACCTACAGGGGGACAGGCGCCGGTTCTTCGTCCCCTGCCCGCACTGCGGCTACTTCCAGCGGCTGGTGATGGGCACGGCGGAGCCAGGGTGCCCCGGGATCAAGATCCCAGCCGGCGAGCGCGACCCCGAGAGGATTGTCGACCGCAAACTTGCCTGGTACGAGTGCGAGGGCTGTCGCGGGCGCATCAACGACGCGCACAAGTCAGGGATGCTCAGGGCCGGAAAGTGGGTCCCCGAGGCCCAGGAACTCGACCCGAGGACGGGCGAGATCAACGGCATCCCTCCGCCTCGGCGGCGCCTGAGCTATCACCTCTCGAGGCTCTACGCACCGTGGTCGAACACCACCTTCTCCCACGTGATCGCGGAGTTCCTCCGCTCGAAGGATATTCCCCGGCTGCTGATGAACTTCCGCAACTCGTGGCTCGCAGAGGTCTGGCATGACAAGGTGGATGAAGTGAAGGATGAGCACCTGCGCTCGCGCGTGGGGGCCTACAAGGTCGCTACCGTGCCCGCGGAGGCGCACCTGCTCACCGCCGGGGTGGATGTGCAGCTCGACCACCTCTGGTACGTGGTCCGCGCCTGGGGACCGCACGGGGAGAGCTGGCTCGTCCGGGCCGGACGCCTCGGCGACTTCGGGGCGCTGGAAACGGCGCTCTTCCGGGCCCGGTACGGCACCCCTGGGACGCGGGAGACCGTGCCGCTCAAGCTGGTGTTGATCGACGTGGGCTTTGCCGGCCGGAAGGATGAGGTCCTCGCCTTCTGCCGCAGGAACCACTGCCAGGCCGTCCGCGGCGATGCAAACCCTACCCGGAGCGTCACGACCACCACGCAGACGGATTCTGCTGGCCGGTCCTCAGGCTTGGTCTTACTCGACACCGGCTACTTCAAGAGCAAGCTCCATCGCCAGATCCGGATCGGGCTGGGGGACCCCGGGGCGTGGCATTTGCCCGAGGGCCTGGATGAGGAGTATTTCCGCCACCTCGTGGCGGAGCAGCGCATCCTGGTGACGGATAAGAAGACGGGCCGCACCCACTACGTCTGGCGGGTCTTCCCTCAGGGGGCAGCGAACCACCTCTTCGACTGCGAGGTCTACGCCCTAGCCGCGGCGGAGCTACTCGATGTGGAGTATGCCCTCGTGGCCAAGACGGGTTCCTCAGCGCCGTCAACGCACTCGGATCCAAGTCCTCCAGCCGCCGAGGGCGAGCCAGAGCTCGTGCCCCAGCGACCGAGAACGCCGGCCAAGACTCGTAGGTTTACCCGCACCCTCTGCCGAACTTTCTCCAACTAGCATGAAAACACCACGAAACCGCATGGAAAACCCACTAAACCGTGGCGAATTAGAGACTTATGTACCCGTACCGAAGCCAAACCCAGCGACTCAACGGGGGTTGGCGTGCCCCTGGTGTCACGCTGTTGGCGAGAACGATGTGCGGAAGACCTATCCTGGAAACGTTCGTAAGCGTTTCTGCCGCGGCTGCAAGCGGGAATTCCACACGCGCGAAATATCTCCATAAAAAAGGACACTAATGTCCACAGGTCCTTGAGGGGCACAGGAATCGCTGGGACCCTGGCGGCATGGCCTTCTACGCAGACATGCTCGTCAAGATTGATGCGGAGCTGCTCCGGCGTGCGGACGGGGGTTTCGTCGACAGCTACTCCTCGATCGGTGGATCGAGCATCCAGACGATGCCAACGGAGAAACTCGAGGCCATGCGCGACCGCTACGCCGCGAAGACCGCAGCGGAAAACAGCGGCTCCTCTGTTCTTTTGGCTGATCTGCGGGAGCGACGGTGAGACTGGCCAGCCGCTCCCTGTCGCTCCCGGAACGGGTTGGACTGGGCCTCGATCGCGCGCTCGCGATCGTCGCACCCGTCTGGGCGCGAAGGCGGTTGGTCGCCCGCGCCCAGCTCCATGTCATCCATCGCGCCATTTCTGCCGGCCGTCCCGACCGGACAAGCGCCATCCGACAGCCGTCGAAGGCGGGGCCGGTTGAGAAATCGCGGAAGGAGTTGGTTCCGACCCGAGCCCAGGCCCGTGAGCTCTACCGGCTGAACCCCTACGCGCGCGGGGTCGTCAACTCCATCGTGGCCAACCTCATCGGTTGCGGCATCCGCCCCCAGGCGCGTGTGATGAAGCCGAAGCTCAAGTCGCCTGACGAGGACTTCAACGACCTTGCGGAGGAGGAGTGGAAGTTCTGGACGGACACCTCTGGTCCGTCAGGACAGGAGAACTACTACGAGCAGCAACGACTGATCCAGCGGGAGCTACTGGTGCCCGGGGAAGTGCTGCTCCACTTCACGACTCCAGGAGACGGCCGGCGAGTGCCCTTCGCGGTGGAGGTGCTGCCGGCTGAAAGACTGGCCGATCACCTCGACGAGCAACGGAAGGACGGGACGAGAATTATCCAGGGCATCGAGTTCGATGCCTCCGGCAAGCGCGTTGCCTACTGGCTGTACAAGAATCACCCCGGGGATTCCTACCGCCTTGCGGACAAGCCGCAGCGTGTCCCGGCGGAGTCTGTCCGGCACCTATACGAGGAGCTGGAGCCTGGGCAAGTGCGCGGCATCACGCGATTCCTCACGTGCGCCGGCGCTTTCGAGGCGGTGTTGCAGCTTCTCGACTTCTCGCTCACCCGTGCTCGCATCGCCAGCGCCTTCGCGCTGATGATCACCGACGATGGGACAGGCATCCGCCTCGTCAAGACGGGCGATGAGTCGGACGATGAGGATGAGGATGAGAATGAGCTGGCGCACTTCGAGGGCGGGATGCTTTTCCGAGGTAAGCCGGGGCAGGACTTGAAACATGCCGGTCCGGCGATCCAGGACACGAACCTCGAGGCGTTCATGACGGTCATCTTGCGGATGATCGGTCGCGGCCTCGACGTCGCCTACGAGCTGGTGTCCCGCGACCTGTCAAAGGTGACGTACCTCAGTGCACGCCAGGGCGAGAACCAAGACCGCCGTCATTGGGAGCCGCAGCAGGAGTTCTTGAACCGCGTCGCCAACTGTCCAGTCTGGAATGAGTTCATCAAGACCGCGGGCATCGCGGGACGGCTGCGGGTGGGGACGCCACCAGAACGCTTTTGCGCCGTGGACTTCGTCCGCCCAGGATGGGACTGGATCGACCCCGAGAAGGACGCCAAGGCTGACGTGATGATGATCCAGGCGGGGCTCGAAAGTCCGCTCGAGGCGATCGCGCGTCGCGGTCGCGATCCATTCAAGGTGCTCCGCGAAGTGGCGCAGTTCAAGGCGTGGGCAAAAGAGCTTGGGCTCGAGCTGAGCGTCTTCGCCCCACCGAAGCCAACGCCGGTGCAAGTGCCCGAGAAAGAGGAGTTGGAGGATGCCACCGAAGACGAAGAAGAAGCAACAGATAGCGCAACGGCCGCCCAAGCAGCTTAGATCACGCACGCCGGGCGAGGTTCTCCGTCGGATGATGGCGATCCGTGCCGAGGACCTGGATTCGGAGAGCCGCGAGTTGGAGGTCAGCTTTTCGAGTGAGACGGACAAGATTCGCTTTTGGGGCACGCCGGAGATTCTCCTCCATGAGGATGGCTCGATGGACATCAAGCCCCTCCGCGATGTCGGCGCCGTCCTCCTGAACCACGACCCCGACCGCATCGTGGGGCGACCTGAGGACATCCGCCTCGACAGGGATGAGCGAAAGGGGCGCGCCCGGATCGTCTTCGATAGCGACGAGGAGTCCGAACGGGTGCTGGGCAAGGTCCGCAGCGGCAGCCTCCGCGGGGTGAGCGTAGGCTTCGCGGTCGACCGTTGGCAGATCCTCGATGAGGGAGAGTCCTGGGAAAGTCCCGAGGGAAGGACCTTCGATGGGCCGGCCTATCTGGCTACCCAGTGGCGAGTGGTGGAATTCAGCCTGACCCCCATCCCAGCCGACGCGTCTGTCGGGGTGGGCAGAAGTAGTGACGCGAGCCGGGATGACCCCGGTCAGGGAACACTGGAGGAATACTGTATGGACCCGAAGGTGCGAGCCAAGCTCGAAAAGCTGGGCCTGTCGAAGACGGCGAGTGACGAGGAGGCAATCGACTTCCTCGACCAGCTCGAGACAAAGAAGAGGACCGACCCCCCGGAGACGCCACCCAAGCCTCCGGACGAAGGCGGAGAACCTCCGCCATCGGCCGAGGCGAGGCGAGCGGCTGGCGCCGCCGTGGCGGCTGAGCGCGAGCGTGTGAGCGACATCCGGGAGATGTGCGGGCATTACGAGTGCACGCGCGAGCTTGCCGACGAGTTGATCCAGAAGGGCACAACCGTTGCCATGGCGCGGAAGGTGGTCATCGACCGGCTGGCAAAGGAGCGCCCGGTCCTCTCCGGTCCCCGTCGGATCGAGTTCGGCGAGGAAGAGCGGACGAAGTTCGCTCGGACTGCCGAGGACTGGCTCGCACATCGGGTGGGTCGCCTCCGCGATCCGGACAAGGACAAGCTCGCCGGGAGGCTCAATGCCATCCGCTCGATCGACTGCTTCAGCCTCCTCGACCTCGCGCGCGAAAGCTGCCGTCGGGCGAACATCCATGTCGCCGGCGCCTCACGGGATGAGCTGATAAAGCGCGCGATGGCGCACTCAACCTCGGACTTCCCCAGCATCCTCGAGAACGTCGCCCAGAAGGCGCTGCTCCAGTCCTGGGCCGAGGCGCCGTCGACCTGGGAGCCGCTCGCGAAGGTGATCAACGCCGTCGACTTCAAGTCGATGAGCCGCGTCAAGCTCGGTGACGCCGGCGACTTGGTGAAGACTCTGGAGCTGGTGCCGATGTCCCAGGGCTCTCTCGCGGAGGCAAAGGAGACTTACGCGATCGACACCTACACGAAGCGCTTCGGCATTTCGCGCCAGGCGATCATCAACGACGACCTCTCGGCGTTCGACAGCATCCCCGGGCTCATGGGCGCGGCCGCACGTCGTCTGCCCAACAAGCTCTTCTGGGATCTTGTCATCTCTGCGGCCGGGATCGGGCCGACAATGGCAGAAGATGCCACCGCGCTTTTCGCCACAACGCATACGAGTGGCTCCAATTACCTGACCGGCGCCGGCACTGACGCGATCAACGTGGCGAACCTCGGTGCCGTCAAGGCTCTCATGCGCAAGCAGAAGGGTCTCGCCGCGGCTAACGAGGTGGCTCCGATCCTCAACATCATGCCCTCTTTCCTGATCGTCCCCGCGGCAAAGGAGACGGAGGCTCTGCAGTTCATCTCCTCGACCGTCGATCCGGCGAAGTCGAACATGACTCCGAACCCATTCGCCAGCGCCATCCAGGTCATCGTCGAGCCGCGGCTCGACGGCGGCACCAACGGCTTGACCGCCTGGATCGTCGTCGCCTCTCCGAGCGCCATTGCCGGCGCGGAGGTGGCGTTCTTGAACGGCCAGCGCGAGCCGACCCTGATCCGCGTCGATGGCACGGACGTCCTCGGTATCGAATGGGGCCTCTACCTCGACGTCGGCGTGAAATTCGTCGAGCACCGCGGCTGGGCCCGCTCGAAGGGCGCCGCGTAGTCCCTCGCCCTGATCCGAACCGTGGCCTGCGCCCCAACGCAGGCCACGGCTTCCTCTCAATCTCAAGACCCTTCAGAAGGAGTAAGCAGCGATGGCCAAGAACGTAGTGAGGCAGTTCGGGGAGGCGGCGCATGGCACCACGAAGAACGTGGCGTCTGCAAAGACGAGCGGCACCCTGATCCCCTTTCCGCTCACCGCAGGAGCGACAGGGAAGGTGGCCCTCCTGTTGAAGGACGCAGGCGCGAGCGAAGACGGCGTGCCATGCATCCTCGGCGGAGTCGTCCTGAATTACGCCTGCCTTTCGACCGACGTCGGCGATCCCGGCACTCTCATGTACTTCGACAACGGCAACAACCGCCTGACGGCGGTGGTCGGAACGAACAACATGGCGGGCCGCCTCGCAAAGACCAAGCTGAGCGGAGAAACGTCCGCAGACGTCTACCTCAATATGGCCTGATCGTAGGGCGAATCGACCATGTTTGCAGACGTCGCAAAGATCCATGCCCAGTACGTCGCCCAACACGTGCTGGGCGAGAGGGTGGAGTACATGCACCACCCAAGCGTGATCTTCAGCGAGATCGCTGCCGTGGTCGACCGAAACCCTGCGGAAGTGGGCTTTGGGGGGCAGCATCCCGAGAACCACATCGAGATCCACGTGAGTCGCACTGCAATGCCGAACCCACAAATCGGCAAGGACAAGATCCGCCTCGCCTCGCTCAAGGCGGGAGAGGCGGGGCGGGTCTATCGCGTCACGCAGCTCCTCGGGGAGAGCCCTGGAGCGTGGCGACTGGAGTGCGTTGAATGAGCTTCGACGTCCTGGCCAAAGCGGACAGGGTCGAACGCGCCTTCCGAGTCGCAGCCGACCGGCTGCCCCCTCGCCTCCGCGACGCCGGCGCGGAGCTGGGGCGGCGTTACATCGGATTCCACCGAGCGCAAAGGCTTCGGGGGAGGACTGCTGGAGGCCGCGGCGTGCGCGGAACGCGCCGCGGCCTACTCTCCCAGTTCGCCTATCAGGTGACGGGCCAGCGGCTGTCAGACATTCAAGTCAAGATCGGCACGCGCTCGCGCGTCGCGCTCGAGCATGAGCTAGGGATCGTGCGGCGGGCCCCCGCGGGGAGGAACCTCCGCATCCCGTTCAGCAGCATCACGGACAAGGGTCGCCTGCCGGCGCGAGTGAAGAAGCTACTGCGCGAGAGCGGGGAGGTCCTCCAGGCGAGCCGCTCCGGCTTTGAGCTCGTGCGTCGTACGCGGAAAGGCCGGCAGATCACGCGGCGCAATCCCCTGGTGCGGATCGAGAGCGGGAGTGGGACCTACCTTGCCGAGATCGTGAACGCAAAGGGCAATAAGCCTCGGGACCGCCTTCGTCTCCTCTTCCACCTCCACCCGCAGGCGGTCATCCCGGCGCGACTCGACTTCCGCGCGCTCTTCCGCTCGTGGAACAACCAGGCGCTGGCGATCCTCGCCAGGGGCGCAGGACTGGCCATCTCTGACGCGCAGGGAGGCCGCTGATGGCGCTCAGCCTGCTCGAGAAGATGGCGGCGGAGATTAAGACGCGCCTCGAGGAGATCGACGGCATGGCCCCCTACACCTGGGCGGTCAAGAGCGTCCAGCGCTACAAGCACACGCTCGATGGCCGCGAGCATCGGCTTCCGACCCTCACCGACTTGCCGACCATCCGCATGGCCGTCATCGCGGTCGACAAGGAGGGCCTGGGGCCGGATGTCGAACTCGGCACGTGGAAGGTGACGGCGACGGTGGAGATCGAGCTGTTCCTGCCCCAATTGGAAGGCGGCCTCGATGACGACGACTTCTCAGCCGCCGTGGCCGACCTCGAGCGCGCGATCTACGTCCTGCCGTGGAATGGCCTGGGAATCGGTGCGGTACCCCTGGGCACGCGCAACGCGCGCTTCGATCTTGAGACGGGCGTGCCGGTGGACGGCGTGCGCCTCACCGCCAGCTTCCAGTACCGCCAGGATTTCCAGGACCCGACTATCTGAGAGGAGACCGACGTGGCCGACCATTTTCTCACCCTGACGCAACAGCTCGCGGCCAAGATCGAGGCCGTGCCGGGGACCGTCGAGGCGCTCACCGCGGCCGAGGTCGACCTGCGCCCTTTTCAGAGCTTCAGCTCTGAGCCCGAGCTCCTGCGCTTCAGTAATGACGAGGTCGCGGAAGACCAGGCGCAGGCCCCCGACTTTGCCGGCGGGCACTCGATGGCCATCGGTCTCTCGTGCATCCTCTCGACGAGCGGCGTCGTGGGCACGGCACCGGCCATCGGGCGCTACCTCCGCGGCTGCGGCATGAAGGAGCAGGCGGTCCAGCAGATCACGATCGGCAGCATCTCTGGCGGCGATGCTCAGTTCAAGGCGGGCGAGACGTACTCCGCGACTGGGAGCAAGACGGGGATCATCGAGCAGGACATCTCGGGAGCGGGCGCCCTGAAGTATATCGTTCTGACCGGAGGCAACCTCATCGCGGCCGACGTAGTGACCGCCGGCGGCGACTCGGCGACCACCAGCGGATCCACGACGGCCTACGCCACCCTCTACACCCCGCGGTCCACCGGCCAGGAAACGCTGACCGTCCAGCGTGGGGAGCAGATCGAGACCGATGCTGCAGGGCAGGATTATCTCTACCGAGTCCGAGGAGCCCATGGTACTGGCTCGCTGGAGTTTAACGCGCTGGACAAGATCCGCGCGAACCTGCGCTTCACCGGCATCTGGGACTTCACCGGCGCCGGCGACCTCTTCAGCGGCGTGACGTATGAGGACAACATGCCGGCTCCTCAGTTCATCAACGCCGTGCTCCAGATCGACGGCGTGGATATCACCACCGACCAGTTCGTGATGGACCTTGGCAACGAAGTCTCGATGGATCCAGACCCGAGCACCGTGGGCGGTACTGCCGGCTATGACCGCGCGAGGATTGCCAACAGGAAGCCGACGATCACCATCAACCCGAAGCGCCTGAAGGCTTCGGTTTTGGACGACCTCCTGAAACTGAAAAGCGGCAGCACGTTTGCCTTCAGGTGCGTTTGCGGCGCGGCACCGCAGGCGCTGGAGATCGTGGCCGCAAAGTGCCAGATCAGGGCGTGGGCGGGGGGCACGCGCGCGGGACGCGAGACGGCGCGGCTGACGCTCGCCATCTGCCGGCATGCGACGGTCGCCGACAAGGATTACGCCATCTATTTCCGCTGAGAACCGAAAGGAGCCCGCCTTTGGCACGAGTCCGAGCCAGTCTGGGGGAGTTCGATTACATCCTCGAAGGCGATCGCGAGATCGCGCCGGAGGAACAGACGGTCTTCCGGTTGAAGCCATTGAGCTGGCGCGATCGCGAGGCCATTTCAGAGCAGCAGGTGTTCACCACCCGAAGCGGCATGGGATACGTGCCGGCCAACCAGGAGGCGAAGATCCGGAAGATCCTCAGCGCCGGCCTCATGGGCTGGCGGAACCTCAGGGACGAAAACGGTAGCGACGTGGCCTTCAGCATGGAGGTCAAGGGCGGCGAGCGTCGGATACCCGACGAGCTGCTCGAGCGCATCGCACCGTTCCGCATGGAGCTCACCGAGGCGATCCTCGATGCCTCGAGCCTGGGAGCTGATGCGAAAAAAAACTCTACGTGACATGGGCCGCCATCTGCGGCCGCGGCTACTACGAGACCGGAGAGCTACTTCAGACGTGTCGAGTCTGCAGAAAAGAAGAGCACGCAGCGCGGCGGGTGGAGTGGGGATGCGACGCACCAGCGCGCGAGGTGCAGCTCTGGCTCCCGTGCGTCCTTTGCCGCGGCGAGCGCCCGGACTGCCCGGACTGCCTGGGCCGAGGGCGTGTGGCGTGCCACCGATGCCCCCAGGCCGAGATGGAGGACTGGGCGGTTGCGGCGGTGGGCCTCCACCGCGGATGGCCGGGCTTGCTCTACCAGGCCGGAGGGTATGCCGAGCAACCAGCGCCTTACATCGAGATGATGCACCTCCTCGACTGCGCGAAGGCTCTCACGCACCTCGCGGCCGAGGAGGCGGCGTCGCGCGAGGCGGAGTTCAGGAGGGGCGGTGCCTGACAACGAGCTGAGCATCATCGTCCGCATGCGCGACTTCGCCACGCAGGAGCTGGCGCGGGTGCGGCGAAGCTTCGGTCAGTTCTCCTCCGACGTCACCGGCATCTTCGGAGGCCTATCCCGGAGCGTCTTCAGCTTCAAGGGCATCCTCGCCGGGGTCGGGGTGGCGATCGGGGTGAAGGAAACGCTGGGCGCCATCATCGACACCGCGGGGAAGGCCGACAAGCTGGGCGATCTCTCGCTTCAGCTCGGGGTATCGACCGAGGCCTTGAGCGAGCTGGAGTTCGCTGCCGGTCAGTCGGGCGCCTCGCTCGAGGACCTCGAGGCGGGGTTCCGCAATCTCCAGAAATCGGTTGGCGAGCTGCGTCTCGGCGGCGGCGAGGGGGCGCACAAGCTCTTCAGCCTGCTCAGCGAGGACTTCCAGCGGATGGTCGAGGAGGGCGCTGGGGCGGAGCAGCTCTTCGGCCAGCTCTCAGTGGAGTTTCGGGGCCTCGGCGATGCGGAGAAGGTGTTCGTCGCGTCGAAGCTGTTCGGGAAGAGCGGGACGCGCCTCATCCCCCTCCTGAGCGAAGACATCGACGAGTTGCGCGAGATGGCGTCCAAGCTGGGGTTGACGCTCAGCCGCGATGCGGCGCGCGCGGCGGACGCCTTCGGCGACTCCCTGGGTAAGCTCAAGGGCGCCTTCCAGGGGTTGAAGCAGCAGGTGATCCTGCCGCTCCTGCCGGAGCTGACGAAGGGCCTGGAGTTTCTCACCAAGCTCGTTCGCGAGAACCGCCCGGCGATCATCAATTTTTTCGCCGATCTCGTGGAGTCGGGTGGCGAAGCCGCCAGGACCTTCGCCGGCCTGATCGTGCAGGTGGAGGCGGCGATCGGCCCGCTGGCTCGCATGGCGACGCGGCTTGAGATCCTGAAGCTGACCGCCGGTGGGCTGTTCGATAAGTTCGCTGGTGCCCTGCCAGGGGAAACGTTTGAGCAGACGCAGCGCCGCGGCAACGCCTTGATCCAAGAAGCGGCCGCGCTTTCTGACGAGTTGGGGCGCCACGCGGAGGAGCGGAAGCGCATCCTCGATGGTCTGAGCAAAGCGTTTGAGGAGAACACCAAGGCGGCGGCGACGCGCATCCGCGCGCTGGCCGCCGAGCTGCAGGCAGTTCAGGATTTCGTCGGTCCGCCGCTCCCCAGGGGCTTCGGGCCGTTCGGCCCTGAGCAGTTCGTCGGTCCGCCTCTTCCCCCTGGGTTCGGACCCCAAGAGCCGTTGCTGGACATCGAGGATCCCCGCGAGGAGCGGGTCAACCGTCTGGCCGAGGCCGAGCGCCGCCGCGCCGATGCGCTCGAGCGACACGAGACGGCAGCGCATGAGAAGTGGATGCAGGAGCACGACGCGATCCTAGGTGTCAGCGCCGCCCTCGACCAGCTCGCCGACAATTCCACCAAGTGGGGCCTGGCTTTCGGCAGCGCCGTGGGGCAGGTGACGGATGTCCTGGCCAACGACACGGTGGACGCGCTCCTCGCCGTCCAGGAGGGGACGGTCAAGGGCCGTGAGGCCTTCCGGCGCTTCGCCCGCGCGGTCCTGGCCGACATCCAGCGGATCATCCTGCGCCTCATCATCGTGAAGATCCTCGAGGCCGGGATCGGCGCCCTCGGCGGGCTATTCAAGGGAGGCGTCGCCCAGGACTACCCGACAACCGTGGGGCTACCGGGCGGAACGACGGTGACGCCAGAACGCCTGGGCGGGATTGTTCCCGGGCACCTCATCCCCATCGCCGGCCACGCCCAGGAGGGCACTATCGCGCGCCGCCGGGGGCTCTACGAGCTCGCTGAGACCGGGCAGGCGGAGCTGGTGGTGCCACTCGCCGGCAACCGCGATGTACCTGTGCGCCTGGTCGGCTCCCGGCCTTCCGGCGGGCGGGAGGACCTTCGCGCGATGCTGCAGGTCGTAGTCCACTTCCACTCGCATGCCCTGTCCTCGGCCGAGGAGCGGTCGATGCTCGAGCGGAACGCGCGCATCATCGGTGGGATCGTCGTCCAGGAGGCCAACTCGAAGCTCGCGGTCCGGGAGGGCCTCGCCGCCTGATGGACACGCTCAACCTCGAGGCCAATGGCTGGCGCATGCAGCGTGAGTACCCCATCCGCCCGCGATTCATCGTCGCTGAGGATGAGCGTGAGCTCGGAAACGTCAAGAGCGTCGCGGTCGCCCAGAGGGCCCTCCGGCGTTTCACGTTGCGCTATAAGACGGACTTGCGCTCGGCCGCGGAGTACGTCGAGAGCTTCTTCGGGCGGCAGGTGGGGCCGGTCGCGCGGTTCCAGATGACCCTCCCCGAATACGCCCCGACCCCGGATGCGGCGCCGGTCGTGGAAGCGGTAGCCGGCGGCACGCAGGGCTCGCGCACGATCTACGTCCGCTTCGCCTGGCGGAACGTCAACGGCACGACGCTTGCCAGCGCCACGGCTTCGATTCTTATCCCGGCGAACAACCTCCTGCGGGTGAAATTCCCCTACTACCCCCCATCGATCACCCAGGCGGTGGTCTATGCCACGCAGGGCGCGCAGGGGACGGAGGTAGAGCAGACGGTGGTCACGAACCAGCCGAGCTGGACCCAGCCCAATGCGGCGCTGCTTCTCTTGACCGCTGCCCCGGAGACGGCGAACACGGCGAAGGTGCTGGCGAAGCTGCGCCTCCTGGAGACGTACGAGCTGATCCGGCAGATCGGCACCCAGTACCAGCTCTCCCTCGATCTCGAGGAGGTCCACTGATGCAGGCAACGTCGGCCGTCCTCAAGGCGTGGAAGGGGGCGGAATCCATCAGCGACCCGCTGGTGGTGCTCTACGACGTCGAGGTGGCAGATGCCCAGTTCCTCCGGCTCGTGGAGGGCGACCCGCTGGGGACCGGCAGCGTCAGCTATAACGGCCAGACCTACCTCGCCGCGGCGATCGCGCGCGAGGAATTCGCGCAGTCGATCGAGGGTGAGATCCCCGTCCTGCGCGTCGCCCTATCCAACATCGATGGCGTCGCCGGCGGCTACATGGAGCAAAACGAGCTCGACGGACGGAAGGTGACCATCACCTACGTCCCAGCCTCCAGCCTCAGTCTTGCCGACGCCATCGTCCAGGAATTCCGCATCCAGGACCAGGCGTACAACCGCGAGAAGGCCATCCTCACTCTGGGTCACGAGGCGATGTTCCGCCGCAGGGTGCCGAGCGTGGCGTTCGTCCGCCACAAGTGCCAGTGGCTTTACGAACGGCGCTTTCAGGTCGGTGATGGCTGAGGCTTTCCCTCCGACGTGTTCGGTCCGGACACGGCCCAGGACTTCATCGTCGGGCGCACCGGGAACGGCGAGCAGAAGCGGCGGTTCGGCTGGTGGACCCTCAACGCCCTGCGCGCCACCGCTTGGGACGTCGATCAGTCGACGCCCGACATGCTGCACATGGAGGCGGAGGGGGATGGTATCGACTGGTCGGCTGGCATCCACGATGGGCCCTTCGGCTTCAAGAGGATCACGGGGGATTTTGACGTCTACTCTCTCGTCGAGCCCATTGCCGACCGCATCGGGTTCATGTTCGGCCTCTGCTGCCAGGAGGACGCCGACCTCTTCGACTCCTGGGTGTTTGCCGGCTGGACGCTGAAGAATGACGAGCAGCGGGCGCTGCGCTTCGCCTCTGCCGAGGATTCCGTCGCCGGCGCCAAGGTGGATCTTACGGGGGTGACGGACTCCATCCTCCGGCTCACCCGCGCCGGCGACGTCTTTACAGCCCACTACAGCGCTGACGCCGTGTCGTGGGTGCAGCTCGCGCAACGGACGGTCGTGCTCGACGCGGCAGTCCGGCTCGGCTTCCTCCTCGCCGCTCCTGGCATCGAGCATTCGGCCATCGGCGGTATTGCCCACTACCTGCAGTTCCGCTCGGGTGGTCTGAGCACTTGCGACCGCACGCTCGACGGCCCCTTGGGCTGCCGCGTGCACGACAACGCGCACCGCATCCGCATGATGCCAGGGATTCCCCGGCGATGAAGCTCCAGGCCCTGTCAATCAACGCTTTCAGCTTCCCGACCTATCTCGTCGAGTACGAGGACATGGTGGGCTGGCGCTACGCGACGGCCGGTCGCTCCCTCGCCGGCGTCGACTGCGCCGGGGTGATCCTCGAGATCTACCGCCGGGCCGGCCTCGGCCTGCCTGACCCAGCGCGTGGACTGATTACGGAGTTCGGCATGGCATGGGAGAAGGTCTCCGCGGCCGACACCCTGTACGACCTCCTGCGCTTTCGGCCCGACACCGGCGGCCTCGCTGGCCAGGACCACCTCGGGGTCCTGGTGCGGCCCGACGTCGTCCTCTCCGCGACCAGGGTCCTGGGTGTCCACGCTCGTCCCCTCGCGGTCTACGCGCGCATCCCGCGCGTCGAGAACTGGCGTCTGAAGGCATCGGTCATTCCGATCGGACCTGCCGTACCGCCAGACATATGGGGCTGGGCCGGCGAGCTGGCAACACCAGTTTCCCCATCTCCAGTTGGCAGCGATTTCGGTTGGGGGGCTACCCTATGATCACCGTGCGCAGGATCGGCGACATCATGCGGCCGAGCGAGCGGCAGGTGCGCGAGGAACTGGCAGGGGCGGAGATCATGGAGTACGCGCCTCCACAGTGGGTGGGGAATCAGAGCCTCCGCTGCATCCACAACGGGAATTGCCTGACCGAGGGTGAGGCCGCGGGCATCATGCCCGAGGAGGGGGACGAGCTGATCTTCTATCTGCTGCCAGGGAGCGCAGGCTTTGGCGAGGCCCTGCTCGTCTCTCTCATCGTGAGCGTCATCCTCACGGGCATCAGCTTCGCCATCCAGGCGCTGACCGCGCCCTCTATTCGTGGGCTTGAACACGACCAGGCATCGAGCCCCACCTACGGCTTCGATGGCATTTACAACACCGTCCGGCCTGGCACGCGGGTCCCCCTCATCTACGGGAAGCATCGGTTCGGCGGTCACATCCTCCAGCAGTTCGTCCGTCCGCAGCGCGACCCGCCGGAGGGTGAGGCTGATCCGCAGGCGGGCGAGCTCCACACGCTCCTAGGGCTGGGCCTGGGGCCGATCGATGGCGTGGAGGATCCTCGGATCGACAAGTCGCCGTGGAGCGACTACGGCATCCCTCAGCCGGAAGTCCGACTCGGCGGCATTCACCAGGCGCCCATCCACGGCTTCCACGACGTGGTGACGGTGCAGACGAAGGACATCCTCATTACCTTCGTCGGCGGCGCGGTGCAGGTCACGACCTCGGGCCAGATCGATGCCTTCGAGCTGCAATTTCGATTCCCTGGCGGGCTGTACCGCGTGAGCGACCGCGGCGGCTTTCGCCAGCGGAGCATCAAGATCCAGGTCGATTATCGAGAGGCTGGAAGTCCCAACTGGATCTTTGCCGGAGTCAAAACCGTGACCAGCCGCTCCTCCAGCACCTTCGATGCGTGGTTCGACTCGGGGCCACTGAGCCGTGCCCAGTACGAGATACAGGTTACCCGCCTGACGGAGGACGACACCAACGCCACCGGCTTCTCCGAGCTCAAGCTTTTCGCCGTCAACGAGGTGACGGATGAGACGCTGACCTACCCGGGGATCGCGCTTGTCGGTATCCGGCAGTTGCCGACCAACCGGGTGCAGGGCCGGACTCCCACCTACGACTTTTTGGTTCAAGGGCGGCTCGTGCGCGTCTACACTGACCTCGCGACTTATACCACCATCTGGACCGACAATCCTGCCTGGTGCCTCCTCGACTTCCTCACGGGGCCCGATTCCCTGGGTCCGTGGATCAAGGACCAGCACGTGGATCTCCAGAGCTTCCTCGACTGGGGGCAGATGTGTGCGACGGAGAATCTCCACCTCGACCTGGTGGTCGACGGCTCGTTAACTGCCATCGACACCATCAAGCAGATGTGCGTCGCCGGTCGGGCGCATTTCCTCTTCCGCGGCAACAAGTGGGCGGTCCGGCCGGCAAAGAAGGAGCCGCCGGTCCAGCTCTTCACCATGGGGCGCATCGGGCGGCGAACGTTCGGCGTGCACAAGGACTCGCGAATCAAGGCTGCCAACTACCTTATCGGGCAGTTTGCGAATGCGGAGTTGGACTACGAGAACGACGGTCTGCCCGCGGAAGACCCGACCCTGAGTGCGACGGATGACAAACGCGAGCAGACGGTGAACCTCATCGGTGTTACCAGCCCCGACCAGGTCCGGCGCCTCCTCGACCACTACCTGCTGTCGAACCGTCTGGAACGGCGGCTCATCGAGTTTGAGGCAGGCGTTGAGGCGATCGCCATGGAGGCTGGCGATGTCTTCAAGGTCGCGCACGACGTCCCAGGCTGGGGCTTTTCGGGCAAGGTGCGAGCGGTCGAGAGTGGCGGCGTCGTCCTGATCCTTGACCGGCTGGTGACCATCGAAGCGGGGAAGACGTACGAGCTGACGGTCATTCACGCGGCGGACCAGATCGACGTCATGGGGGTAACCAACACGGTGGTCGAGACGACCCAGCGCGTGAACATCGCCGGCCAGTGGAGCGTCACACCCGTCGAAGGCCTGGACTACAGCTTCGGCGAGGTGACAAAGAGCACGGTCCTCTATCGCTGCCTATCGATAACCAGCGGCAGCGCGCCGTGGCGGCGCAAGATCCGTGCCCGCCAGTACGACGAACGCGTGTTCGACGCGAACCTCCTCGCGCTGGAGACGCCGAGCGTTTCGCGCCTGCCCGATCCGGCGCGCCTGCCGGCGGATGTGAAGAACCTCCGCCTCGAAGAACTCCAGGAGTATTCCCAGGGTGGCGACCTCCGGGCGGCCATCGCCGTCTTCTTCACCCTCCCGGTCGAGCCCGGGGTGTCAGCTCAGGTCTACTGGCGTGAGCAGGGGCTCACGGGGTGGGAGACGACGGGCGTCCTCCTCACGGGAGGATATGCCACGGTCACCGAGGGCATCCGGAGCCCCGGCATCACCTACGAGGTGTCCGTCGTCAGCGTCTCCGCCCTTGGTGCGCGTCGATCGCCGGACGCCGGAGTCAGAGCGGTGATCTCTATGCGCGGCGTCACCCGTCAGCCTGACCGAGTGGCTGGCTTCCGTGCCGACCGGACGGTCACCGGGCTCATCTTCGAGTGGGATGCGCTCGACCCGGTCAAGAATTACGATCTCGACTACTACGAGATCCGCCACGGCGCCCAGTGGGAGACGGCTTCGCCGATCGCGAAGACACAGGACACGCGCTTCGAGTCGAGCCTCATCCTCAAGGGCACGCACACCTTCCTCCTCAAGGCGCGGAACACCGCGGGCAACGAGTCCGCTCAGGCGTCGGCCGTGATCCTGGTCATCCCCGGCCGGATCTCGGAGAACGTGATCTTCACCCGCGACGAGGGCCCGGCCTGGACGGGAGTCAAACAGGCATTCACCGTCTCTGGAACCGAGCTGGTGATGGACACCACCACCTTCCTCCTCGGTTGGCGCACGCGACCGCGGCAAAGCGCGATCGGCGGCGGCCACCGGCCCGGTGGCATGGGCGAGAGTTTCCGCGCGATCGGAGAGTACGTCACCGTGGCCTTCCAGGTGACGAGCGGTGCTGCGGTCCGCTGCCTCGTCAGCCATCTTCTCCAGATGACCCAGGTCGATGTCTCCGCCTACTGGACGGCGCCCGGCGTGGGGGACAAGACCTGGGAGTCGGACTTTGCGCGTACCCGCCGGTGGGCGGTCGCCCCCGAGGGGCGCGTCAACTACCGGGTGGAGATACGGTTCTCGACCACTGGCTCGAACGAGACGGACTTCGGGCCCTGGCAGGAGCGAGCGCCGAACATCGAGGCGTCGGTCAAGTGGGCGCAGGCGCGGCTGTTCGTCGAGGTCCTCGACCCGGCCTTCCTGGTCAAGGTGCAGCAGCTCAGCCTCATCTTCGACGTGCCCGACGTCATCGATGCCGGCCAGATTGCCACCCTGACCAGCGGCACCGTCGCCGTGAGCTTTACAAAGACCTTCAACCAGGTGCCGAAGATCGTCGCCATAGCGATCAGCGCCTCTGCCGGCGATCAGGTGAGAGTCACGAGTCCGACCACGACCGGCTTCACGCTCGACGTCGTGGATAGCGGGAGCATTCGCGTCGCGCGCACCGTCAATTGGACAGCCGTAGGATTTTGAACCATGCCACAGACGCTTAGACCGCTCCAGCCAACAGACCTCTTTGCCGATTCCTGGGACTTCCTCAACGACTCCGACGAATCGCTGCAGACACAGTTTAGCGGACCGTCATCGCCGGCGAGTCCCAAGGCATACCAACTCTGGGCGGACACGGCGGCCGGCCAGCTCAAGATGCGGAACGGGAACAACGACGGGTGGCTCATCGTCGGCCTTCTGGGCTCGATCTACCTCGGACTCCTCCCACTCTCGGGCGGTCTCTTGTCGGGGGACCTCGACATGGGCGGCAAGAAAGTGCTGAACCTTGCACTGGGTACGGGTACGGCCGCCGCTCGCCAGCAGGAGCTGGACTTGAAGGCGCCGATCGCGGCGCCGGCGTTCACCGGCGACGCACAGGTGAACCAGGATCCGGCGACCGTCAACTCCATCGTGCGGCGTTCCTGGGCAGATGGAAGGTTCCTTGCCTTGCAGGGCGGGTCAATGCTCGGCAGTCTGGTCCTGCAGAATGATGCTGCCGCGGCACTCGAGGCAGTCACCCTGCAGCAACTGAAAGCTTTCGTGCAGTTCAACGTCGGGTCGGGCCATCGCCACGATGGGGTGGACGCGCGCAAGGTGCGAGGGACGGACATCGATAGTGGCGCGGCGGCGGATGGACTTCCCCTTCGGGCAAATGGCGGCGGCGTCTCATCCTTCGCCAAGATTCCAGCCGTGAGCCTCAACGTCGCCTATGGAAACGTCGCCGGCAACGGGACTGTCATCGCGGCTGGCAGCGGCAACTGGACCGTCGTTCGGATCAGCATTGGGACGTACGACATCACGATCAACTCGGGAATCCTACCGGCGGCTCCGAGCTGCCTGGCCACGCCGAACGACAGCGCTGCCCTCTACCGGATCTGCACGTGCATCATCAATTCCGCGACGTCCGTGCGCGTCAAAGTGACAACTTCACTCGCCGTTGTGGAAGACGGACCATTCAGTTTTCTCGCTCTGTAAAGAAGGAGACCCATGGCAGGAACAGAAACACACATCGGCTTCGACGACGTCCAGACCACGGTCGGCTCGTGGTCGAAGATCGCCAGCGTGAAGTCGCCGACGAACCAGATGACGAGGATCAAGCGTCTCGTCGTCGCCTCAAACGGCGTCTCTGGCGAGGCGGAGGCGCTCAAGATGCGGCTTACCCGCATCGTGAAGGACTCGGGGACCGCCTCGGCCGTCGTGGCGCAGAAAACGAACGACGGCCTGACGGTAACGCCCCAGGTGGCAGGCAGGCATACGTTCACGGCCAACCCAACCGAGGATGGCACCAGCCCCTATCTCGCGCAGGACAAATTCCACCCTCAAGGTGGCGTGAGCCACGTCTTCGAGTTCGACAACCTTTTCGTCAAGGAGGGGAAGGAGCTGATGCTCGAGGTCTTTACCCCAACCGGCGGCAGCGCGGTGAAGCTCTCCGGCCACTTCGCATGCGAGGAATAGACGTAGCGTCCAATCCATGACCGTCCCCGCCCACACCATCTACACCGGCGAGTCGCCGGACTTCAAAGCGCGGCCGCGCGCGACCTTCCGGCACACGTTCCGTCCGACGCTACTCACCCGCATCGGCGACTCGAATGGCTGGAAGAGCGTGTGGGACAACACCATCATCCCGCGGGCGAACACGCTGAAGGGGCAGTCGGACGCCTCGCTCACGACCTCCGGCGTTCCGCTCGGCAAGCTTGGGGTGCTGGCGATGGCCGGCTACCTGACGGAGACGGGGCGGCCAGCGAACGGGTACAAGGACGTGGCGATCCGCGCCTGCAAGTACCTCGCCGGACTCCCGCTCGCCTCGTCGAACGACGACCGGCGGTACCGCGCGGAAACGATGGCGATGGTACCTGACATCCTCTGGGATGACCTGACGAGCAGCGAGCGGGATCTGCTTGCCAGCGCTGGCGTGACGCACATCGACAACATGACCCGTCGCGACGACGAGGAGATGGATGGTTGGAGCGGCAACGACCAGGCGGCGGCGCTATACATCGAGCTGGTGTTCCATGGTCACGCGAGCGTCGCGAGTCAGATATCGACACGACTGACCAACACGCTGAACTTTCTCTACGGCGCGGTGGCCAACCGTGGCCGGATCGAGATGGACCGCTACCAGCATGCCGATGGTGGGAGCGAGAAGGGACACCATTACGACCTCCACGGCTTCGAGGGCACGATCCGCGGCTTGTGGTTTCTGAAGAACGCTACCAGCCTCGATCCGTGGACGACGGAGTCATCATGGCTCTCAAAGATGTGGGAGTGGCTCTTGTGGAAGGTCCACGGCGGCGTCTATGGCATGGACTACGAGAGCTTGAACGACACGGCCCGTATCTCCGCTCCGTTGTTTCACAACTACCACCGCTGGTGCACTGCCATCCTGGCGAACCAGTACCCGAGCCCCGGGGGCAACCAGGGCGGGCAGATGCTCAGGTGGATGTATGACCAGCGGAGTGCCCTCGACAGCACCTTTGCCGACAGCCTGATCTGGGACATCGTATTCCTCGACCGCGCGGGAGTAACGCCGGTCGAGCCGAAGAATGCAACGACGCCCCCCCCGCGGTCGCGCATGATGAAGCCGCCGGGCATCTACTACTACCGCCAGACGAAACGCGGGAGCGGCAAGCATGCTTGGGAGTATCCAGACGTCGCGACCATCCGCGTCAAGGCGGGGCTCCGCTATTGGCTCGGCCACGGGCACGTCGATGCCGGCTGCGTCCGCATGGCCGTCAAGGGCGATCCGGTGCTGCTCTCGCCAGCCGGTTACTATGATGACTTTGGCGGGTCGCACGCTCTGAATGCTTACCAGCGCTCATGGCTGCAGAGCCTCGTACCCCTGGTCAAGGATCCGACCCAGAGCTACATCTACGAGAGCAACACGGCGGTCGTCAACGACGGCGGGCAGCACTTCAAGAAGTACTCGGGGTTCGTCTCACCCTCGAAGGAGTACGACCCGAACTTCGTCTACGCCATGCTGAACGACGCCGGCGGCGAGGCGTGGCGCCGTGCGGAGCGCTTTGACAAGGTGGCCGAGGACCTCACGAAGGGCGTGTTCCTCGTCGCCGACCTGCGGAACGCCTACCGCCGGCGCCACACCGATGCCCAGCGCTGCCCCATCCTCACCGCCAAGTACCTGATCATCGAACCCACAGCGGCGAACGGCCTCGACTGGCCGGCGATGCTTTACTACGCCAGGATCAAGAAGACGGACCCCAACTGGGTGACGCATATCCCCCTCCATTCCGCCATCGCCTACACGACCACGAGCTACGGCTTCCACACCAAGGGTTTCTACAACGTCGGCAAGCTCTGGGTCGACGTGCGAAACGTCAGTCAGTACACGCTCATCAACAACACGCCCGGCAGCCCGCTTGACGCCAACGGCTATGGACCCAATCAGTTCAAGGTTTCTGGGGCCGGCACAAACTACCCGCCGAGCGAGGCCGCAGGCTCCCGCCATTTGCCGGACCTGAAGAAACACTCGATGTACGTCGAGAAAACGGTCCGGGCGGAGGAGGAGCACTACGTGATGTTCCTCATGCTCTCGGAGGCGGCCGACGCGGAGCCGGTGCCGACCAGGTCCTGGCACACGGACGCCGCATACCCCGACTACTACGGCCTCCATCTCGGGAGCGAGGACTTCCTCGTCCACCGTACGGCTGACCTCGCGATCATGGGCGGCGCGGTCGACACGACGCCGCCGGCGGAGGTCACGGGGATGACGTTGCCGCCGCGCAATCAGGCGATCCTCGCCAAGTGGACTGATCCCGCGGACTCGGATTACGACAAGGCAAAGGTCTTCTACAGGACAAGCTGACACCATGCCCATCTTCACCGTCTCCTGGGGAACGAGCACCACCCTCCACGCGGCAGGCACGCTCGCCGCCGGCGCGTCGGTCAACGATAGCCTGGACCTCGCCACCGCTGGCATCTACGCCGCCGCGATCCAGGCGGAGGTGCAGTTCCCTAGCGGCACCGACGCCAACGACCTGGAGATCCTCGTCTACAGTTCGTCCGATGGCGGCAGCAACTTCGACACCGAGCCCCTGATGCGCTTCAGCATTCCATTTGTGGCCAGCACGACGAAGCGGAAGAGCTTCACCATCCAGGGCGTGCCGTTCGCCCGCGTGACGATGAAGAACAACACGGCGCTGACGCTCACGAGCGTCTCGAGCAAGTACCAGGGTCTCAAGCAGGCGAGCGCGTGATCTACCCGCACTACAAGCACAAGCCGTCACCCTGGGCTCTTGTCCCGGGGTTGGTCGATCCTCGCCACCTGGACCTTTGGCGTGACTGTGTGCTTGCGATACCATTCTGGCAGGGAGGCAAGTACCTCAACGACGCGGGCCCGCATCATCTCGATGGCTACCTCGACACCGAGCTGAGTCCCATCACCTCTTGGGTCGCGACCCCCTACGGGGTCGGGATCCGCTTTACCGGAACGGATTCGGACTCGCGGGTGGTCATCGCAGATCCACCCTCCGACCTCCTCGATGGCACGAACAAGCTTTCGCTGGAGGTCCTCTTCAGGCCGTCGGTCATCGACGCTGTGCGGCACGGCCTGATCGGGAAGTACAACACAGCGGCGAACTTTCGTTCCTGGCGGTTTTACATCGATGCCGATGAGCTGGCGCTCCAGGTGTCGACGGATGGTGCGGGCAACGAGATCCAGATCACAACGGCGGCGAACCTCGTGGCCGGCACGTGGTACCGTGCGGTCGCCACGTTCGACGCCGGCGTCTTCAAGGTGTGGCTCGACGGTAAGCCGCAAGCGGTCGACGCCAACTTTGCCGCCACCACCATCTTCGCCGGCAACGAGCCCTTCTGGATCGGCACCCGGTCCGACGCCCTGACCTTCACCGGCGACATCGCGAGCGTCCGCGTCTGGCGCGGCCGCGCGCTCAGTGCACAGGACGTGCAGCTCATCGAGGACGCGCCCTGGGCGATGTACGACCCGCCGCTGTTCCATCCATCCTTGGCGGTCTTGCACTCGGGTGGGGCAGCTCCGGGCCCGTGGATGGAGTACGGCCAGGTGGCAAAGGGCGTCCAGGAGCTGCTGCTCCAGGGCCTCGTCAACGGCACGAGCTACGACGTGCAGATCAAGACGGTGGACATGTCGGGCAACGTCAGCGCCGGCAACACCTTAGCGGCCGCCACGCCAGTCGCCGGGGCGAAGGCTTGGCTGGGGCGATTTCTGCGGCGCCGGGGTTTAATTCGCGCATGGCCCGGAAAGAAAAGGCCGCGATGAGCGAGGAGGGTCTCTTGAGAGTTTTAACCGACATAGGACTCCTCGCTGGCGAGCTGCTCGCCGCGCGGCGGCGGGAAGCGCTACTCGAGCGAACCAACGGGGAGCTGCAGACGTCGTCGACCGCTCAGCTCCAGGAGCTGGAACGGGCCCGGATGCGGCTGGCGGAGCTGGGCGCGCGACTTGAGCTGCTCGACCCGGAGGGAGGCGAATAGGGTGGAGCGCTGCGACGAGGTGACGCCGTGAGGGTCGCGGTGGAGGTGATGTCGTGGGCCCTGCTGCTGCTCCACCTGGTGGTCTTCGTCTGGGCCGCGCGGATCGTCTGGCGCATCGGTATGGGGCGCCGCGTCCTTTCGATGTTCCTGGTTGCTGGGGCGACGATCCTGATGCGCGACGTGCTGGTGATCGCGATCACCCTGGTGCATGAGACGCCGAGCTGGGCCGATGCCGTCTGTTCGCGCGTGCTCAGCGCGCTGACCACACTGCTCATGGCATGGATGCTCGCCGAGTATGCCAACCGGCTTGGCGCGCTCGAGCGCCGCGATCCCAGCACGCTGGGGGAGATCCGCGCCTTTAACGGAAAGCTGTACAGCGAGAGCCGCGAGGTGATCAAGCAAATTGACGAATGCCAGGAGGGGATGCGCAAGCTGAGGGAGACGTTGGATGGAAGACCGCCGGATTAACCGCGTCGAGGAAGCGCTGGAGGACGTATGGAGCCACATCCGTGAGCTGCAAGTGGATGCCGCTGGGCACGTTGCGCATGAGGCGCAGATGATGTCTCAGATCCAGAAGTCGATCGACGCTCTGACGGTGGCCGTGCGCGGCGACGACAACGGCCGCCTCGGCCTTGTGCGACGGCAGGATCAGCTTGAGAAAACCCTGGCCGATGTGGTACGGCAGATGGGCGAGCGCTTCCGGCAGCTCACGGAGAAGCTGGCAGCGGTTCAGCGCGAGGTCAGCGCCGCGCGAGAGGAGGCGGCCCTCGCCATTGCGGATGCCGCCGCGGCGGCTGCTTCGGCCAAGGCCACTGCTGCGGCCCAGCGTGCGGGACCCGCGCGAGAACCCCCAAAAAAGCGCTCGCCACTGTGGAAGACCATCAACCTGATGATTCAGAACTGGCCGGGGATCCTCACGGGGCTGGCGGCGATCCTCGCGCAGGTGCTGGGTAAGGGCCAATGACCTTGAAAGGAGAATCTTCGATGAACACGACCAAGGCTCTCGGATGGATCCTGCTCCTGTGCGTCCTCGTTTTCCTCGGCTTCGTCGCGGGGCAGTGCGAGTTCGGCGCGGATGCGGCAGCTCCGCTGCGCGCCTGCAGCGTCTGCGCTGAGAGTTGCTGCCCGAAGACGCGCAACTGCTCCTGCCTCCACACCGACACCTGCTCCTGCGTGCGGCCAGAGGATGTGCCGGCGGTCAGGTAGAGCCCGAAACCATTCAGGGGCCGGGGCAACATCCGCCGGTCGTTTGCACATCGACCGAACCGACAAGGGCCTGATCCACTTCACCCGTGCCGACGATGTTGC
>Ga0247727_10002175_pt1 | contig 45196 bp, 27 predicted proteins | sample WisWelCaveWW1625_FD_202498 | JGI IMG/M metagenome (GOLD analysis project Ga0247727, IMG submission 202498) | Biofilm microbial communities from Wishing Well Cave, Virginia, United States - WW16-25 | ecosystem: Environmental > Aquatic > Deep subsurface > Groundwater > Cave microbial mat | place...
ATCCGTCCGGCGCGGCTCGCCCCCGGGCTGACTGTCGACAGCATTCGTTCTCGGTTGGCGCCGAGCGGCGACGGCGCACGCCGCGACGACCGGACGATCCGCGGGAGGGCTCTGATTTTTTGGGACGCGGCGCGCCCCGGCAAGAAACGCGACGCGATCGACACCGACCAGATCACGCCGGCCGCCGATTGCGTGTCGGAGAGCCTCGACACGCTCGACGAGCGATGGAAGGCCGGCTCGTTCCGGTACCTGATGCCCGACTTTCGCGCGCGCGTCCATTCCGGCGAGACGTTCCTGGTCGCGGGCGAGCGGTTCGCGATCGGCTCGAGCCGCGAGATGTCGCCGGCGGGGCTGAAGGGCGTCGCGGAAGAGGCGGGGCTCACTCTCGTCGTCGTCTGCGGCGCGAACATGGGCGATATCTTTCGGAGGAACGCGCTCAACCTCGGACTCCACGTCGTGCAATCCCCCGAGGCCGTCGAGGATGCGAAGGACGGCGACGCGTTCGCGTTCGATCCGGCGACTCGGGCGCTCACGAACGAGACGCTTGGAAAATCGTACGCGCCCTTGCCGCTCACGCCGAAGGAAGAGGAGATTCGCGCGAGCGGAGGGATCATCGCGGTCGGGCGCCGCGAGTTTCTCGCCTCGCTCTCTCGCGCGCCCATCGTCGAGTTTCCCGACGCGGCGGCCGCGCGGCGGATGACGACGACGGAGCAGATCGTGTGGGCGCACCGCGCCGATCGGAGCGCCGAGGTGCGGCCTGGCGCGACGCTCCTCATCGCCGCGGACCTCCTCCCCGCATCCGACGGCACCGCGCCGTTTGCGATCCACACGTTCAACCAGATCACTCAGGGCGCCGATCGCGCGCCGGCGATCTTCCCTCGCCAGGCCGCGATCGCGAACGACCACTTCGTGTTCACGGGGAAGGAGGCGGACGAGCGGCAAACGTCGATCGGCCGCGAGTTTGCGCGACTCCACGCGATCGAGTCGCCGTACTACGCGACGCCGGGCGATGGGATCTTCCATTTCTATTTTCCGGAGCAAGGGCTGATCGTGCCGGGCGGGTTTTACCCCGGCGCCGATTCTCACAGCCGCGCGTACGGTGCGTACGGCGCCGTCGGGATCGGCGTCGGCTCGACGACGCTCGGGTTCGGATGGGCGACCGGCGCGGTCTTCTTCACGCTCGCGGCGCAGCGGCGCGTGCGGTTCACCGGTCGGCTGCAGCCATGGGTCTCTGGGAAGGACATCGTCCTCTCGCTCCTCCGCGAGTGGGGCGCCGCGCAGGCGCGCGGGATGGGCGTCGAGTTCATCGACGCGAACCGGCAGCTCCCGATCCCGTACCGGAACACGATCGCGAATATGATGGCCGAGGCGGAGGCGCAGAACGGCATCTTTGCGCCGGACGAGGTGACGCTCGCGTGGTTCCGCGCGCGCGGGATCGCGCTCCCGTACCAGCCGCTCGCGCCGGGCGAAGACGCGCATTACGAGATCGACGAAGAACTTTCGCTGTCCGAGGTCGTGCCGCAGATCGCAAAACCGTGGAGTCCGGGGAACGCGTTCCCGGCCGAGGAGGTCGCGCGCGAGCGGATCGCGTTCTCGAAAGCGTTCATCGGCTCGTGCACCAACGGCGGCTACGACGACCTTCTCGCGGCGGCGCTCGTGATCGCGGCGGCGCGCGCGCGCGGCGTCGAGCGCGTGCCGAGCGCCGTCGAGTTCGTCGTCTTCCCGGGGAGCGGTCGCGTCAAGCGCGAGATCGAGCGGCCGGAGCCGCGGCTCGGCGGCGCGTCGGTTGCGGACGTCTTGCGCGGCGCCGGCGCCGCGATCCGCGACTCGTGGTGCGGCCCGTGCTTCGGCCAGGGCCCCGACTCGCTCGCGAAAGGCGAGCGCGCGATCACGTCGTTCAACCGGAACTGGCAGAACCGGATGGGCCTCGGCGGCGAAGGCTACCTCGCGAGCCCCGCGGTCGTCGCCGCGTCCGCGCTCGCCGGCTACATGGCCCCGCCGTCGGAACTCGGCCTCGCGTGGGACGCAGAACGGTTCGCGGTCTAGGACGCGACGATGAACGCAGACGAACTCAAGTCACTCCAGGCCCCGCTCAAGGAGAGATACAAGTCCGACCCCACGGTGGCACTCATCACGCTGCGCGCAGAAGGCCGTGCGTCCGAGGGGATTGCGTGCAAGGTCGCGACGGGGCGCGCGGTCGTGGCCGCCGGGCTCCATCCCGCCACCGGCGGAGACGGGTCGCTCGCCTGCTCGGGCGACATGCTGCTCGAAGCGCTCGTCGCGTGCGCTGGCGTGACGCTCCGCGCCGTCGCGACGGCGATCGGCCTCGAGCTTCGCGACGCGACGATCGTCGCCGAGGGGGATCTCGATTTCCGCGGGACGCTCGGCGTCTCGAAGGAGGCGCCGGTCGGGTTCGCGGCGATTCGGCTTCGGTTCACGCTCGACACGAGCGCGACCGACGAGCAGTGCGCAACGCTCATCCGGCTGACCGAGCGCTACTGCGTCGTGTTCCAGACGCTTCGGGTGCCGGCGGCGATCTCGGTCGAGAGCGTGCGGATCTGAAAAGCGACTCTACGCCGCGCGACGCAGCGCGCGCCATCCGCGAAGGATCCCGAGGGCCGCGCCGATCTTGATCGCCTCTCCCGGAAGGAACGGGAGGAGGCCGGCGGCGAGGAGGGCGCCCGCCGGAACGAATCGCGCGAGCCACGCGAGGCCGCCCGCGAAGATCACCGAATGCGAAACGACAGACGCGACGACGATGCGGAGCGCGCTCGAACGGTCGGACGCGAGCGCTCCCGCGACGAACGCTGCGAGCGGAAACGCGAGCAGGTAGCCGCCGGTCGGGCCGACGAGGACTCCGGCGCCCGCGGCGCCGCCAGCGAACACCGGCAACCCCGCGAACCCCTCGAGCAGATAGAGCCCGAGCGCGGCCGCCGCGCGCCGCGCGCCGAGCGTGAACCCGACGAGCAGGATCGCGAGAGTCTGTCCCGTGACGGGGACCGGCGATCCGGGGAACGGGACGGACACTTGCGCCGCGAGAGCGACGGCGAGGCTCGCGGCGACGACGAGCGTGACGTCGCGGGTCGCGCGCGACGCACGCGACGGGACGACGAGGACGCTCGACGCGTCCCGGCCGGGCGGCGTCACGGGTCGTGGGTTGCCCGACCTCACGCCGCCTGCACTCCCTTCGGCGCGATCCAGTCGTTGTCTTTCATCAGAGACTTCACTTCGACGCGGTCCTCGTCCGTCGGCAACACGGTCTTCACGTACTCCTCGTACGCCTCGGTCGACAATTCGTCGCCCGTGACCGAGTACGCCTTCCCCGCGAACTTTCCGATCGAGCGGTTGAACTTCAGGTCGGGCATGTAGAGCTGCGGCTCGTCGGCCTTCACGTGCTTGTTGAGCCGGTCGCACAGATCCTGGACTTCCCTAAAATAGAGAGTCCGCGCGTATTCGTTCAGGCTCCCCTTGTCGGCGGGCCGCTCGTTTTCACCTTCGTCGAACCGCCCCTTCAATCCCCAGACGTACGCCCAGTTCGCGCTCGAGGAATGGTCCGTGCCGAACAAGTCATACGCGGTCGGCACCCACTTGTTGAAGTACTTCTGCACTAGCCGCATCGGAAGCTTCCCGCACTTCGCGATCCGCAAAAGTCCGTCGTTCCCCGTGCCGAGGTGGAACGCTTCCTCCTTGAGCATCGGCCGCATGCTGCGCGCGAGCGGCGCGAACGCCGACCGCGAGAGCATCTTGAGCTGGAACTTTCCGTCGCGGTCGATGAACTGCGTGTAGACGTAAAAATCGAGCCAGTTCTCGACGTCTTCGTTGAAGGAGCCGAGGAGCCGCTGGTTCTCGTAGGAGCGGCGTTCGAGGAGCTTGAGCGCCTCGACGCGGCCCGAGTAACCGAAGTGCTCGATCAACAGCGTCGACATCTGCCAGCCGTGGCGCATTTCCTCGCACATCACGCGGACGAGGCTTCGCATGTCGTGCTCGTTCGGCGCGGTGTTGACGAGGAGCCTCTGCTGCTCGACCGATGCGAACTCGGTGTCGCCTTGGTACACGATCAGGTTGAGGAGCGCGTCGGTGATCCGCTGTTCGGGGATGTCGCTCGGCTTCTCCCACTTCCGCCCGCCGGAGTAATCGCCGAACTCGATCTCGTCCGTCTCGAGTTGCCCGAACTGAGCGCTCATCTTGTAATCGCCCATCAGCTTCGGGTCGAAACCGATCTCGTTCTGCCACTGGCGGAACAGGTCGACCCAGTCATCGAACGTGTTGATCTTCCCCATTGCGGCTCCTCATTAACGATGACGGATCAAGCGGGCTTGCCACCGTAGGCCTTCGAGACGGACGGAACGAATCTACCGCACGGGCAGGGGCGATTCCAGGGGATTTTGTCCTCGCGCACGCGGGCGGCGACCCGCCGACGCGCGTTACTGTCCGTTCTTCGGCGGCGCGGCGAGCAGCGAGTCGGAGGAATCCTTGCGGATGACGTGGCAGAGACTGAGGAACTGTCCGGAGAACTTGCTCCCTTCGTGTTCCGCGCTTGCGAGGTTGACGACCATCTCCGCGTGGCCGTCCCGGTCTTCGACTCCCATCGTGACGCCACGCTCCACGTATGCCGTCACGCCGGAGATCGAGAGGACCTTGCCCTGCGAGGTGACGCGCAGCACGTCGTCCAGGAACGCACCCGACCCCGGGGAGACGTAGATCACGTCGACCCACTCGTCCTGGACGATCTTTCCGAGGTCCGCCGAATCCTGGTACGGAATCAAGCGGTAGTAGACGGGGAGCTCGGAGATCTTCTGAGTCGGGTAGCCGGCGATCAGCTTCGCGACGGAACGCGCCACGGCCTCTGACTCGACGTCTCCCGGCCGATAGAGCAGCCCGACGAGGATGTCGCCCCGCGCCTTCTCCTCGAGGTTCCGGTCGTAGGCCAGAGCCTTGAGGAACAGCGGGACGTGGACCTCGGCAGTGACGGCCAGACTGTCGTTCGGCGCCGATGGCATCGGTCCGCGAACGAGGAGCAACAGCCCCGCGCAGAGCGATCCCACGCTCGATCTGAAAGTCTTGATGCGAATGTGAGTGACCCTCCTCGACCCCTCTTCTCCCCCTAGAACCGGAGGGTCAAGCTCACGAGATTTTGCTCAGCGAAGAACGCGGACGTCGACTGCCGGGTGTAGTCGATCAGGACGGCCGTCTCACCCAGCATCGCGCGGACGCCGCCGCCGTAGGTGACGCCCCACGCATCGTGATCGCTCTCGGCCGTCGTCGCGCCGCCGCGCGCGATCAACTGCCCGCGCCATTCGTACTCGGCGCCGAAACGGAATGCGTCCGACGCGAACGTGTTGCTCTGGAACGCGGAGAGGACGCGCAACCGCCCGTTCTCGTCGTCGAGCGCGTCGTACGTGACGCCGACCTGGAACGAGCTGGGCAAGTCGAACGCCGCCGATTCCGTGACGACGGAGCGCGGAGTCGACGACGGGTCGGCGTCAGGGATGTCCGTCGCGAACCGAAAGTCGCTCCCCGTAAACCGCATCTTCGGTCCGAAGCTTTTCATCACCGCGCCGAAGCGGAACCCGCGCGGCCCGGGCTGGTACTGGAAGCCCAGGTCGAATGCGACGCCCGCCGCGCGCTCGTTGCGGATCGACTCGGTCACGAGGTTCGCCGTGACGCCGAAGGCGACGCGATCGGAGAGCCGCCGTCCGGCGGACACGCCGATCACCGTGAGGCTCGGCGAAAACGTCTCGCCCGTCGGGCCGCCGACCTCCTCGGTCGTGACCTCGATGTCGCCGAGGGCGACCGCTTTCACGGCGACCCCGATCGTCCCGTACTTCCCCATCTCCTGCGTCAGGCCCAGGTAATGGACCCGCGAGTCGACGAGGTAGGACGTCGTGCTGAACATCGCCTCGGTGCCGCTCGAGCGAGCGATCCCGGCGGGATTCCAGTACAGCGCTTCGACGCCGCTCGCATCGGCGGTCGCGGCGCCCGACAACGCGGTGCCGCGCGGCCCGACGGGGATCCGGAGCTCTTGAGCGCCGGATGTCCCGAGGCGCGCCGCGTCGCCGGCGTGCGCGCGCTCGGCGCGTCCGCCGGCCGCGACGATCGCGGCCATCGCGAAGAGGAGCAGTGTGCGTTTCATCGTATGACCTCCCCCTGCCTAGAAGGTGTTGAGCCGTTCCTTCTCAACGAAGACGGCTAGTTTTCCCTTTTGGATCTGAGCGCCTTCGACCTCGGCGACCCAGAAATAGATTCCGCTTCCGACGCTCACGCCGCCGTCGGTCAAGAGATCCCAATCCGCCGTGGCTTGGGTCGGGTCTTCCCTCACGAACGTCCTCACGAGGTCGCCCGCGAGGTTGAAGATCCGGATCGTCACTTTCCTCGGCGGGAGCGAAGTGAATCGGAGGACGCGATTGAATTGATTCATCTCGTACGACGACTGGTTGTAGTACGGATTGGGCACCGGGTAGATCTTGCTGTTGACGGCGAGTATCGTTCCGTCGCTCGTGCCGGGCGACTTCGAGCGGAACGCGTAGACGTCCGCAGGCGAGAGCATCTTGTGCGTCGCGAGCCGGACGCGCGTACCGGCCGCCGGCTGCGGCGCCGCCGTTTCGCCGTCGACGCGGTACAGGAAGATTCGGCCGTAGCCGTAAAGCTCATCTTTCGGGTCGTACGTCTCGGAGCTAAGATCCGCGCTCGACCAATCCACTGACGCGTACGAGAAGTGGCGGAGATAGATCCCGTCGCCCCATCCCCACGCGCCGTCCTCGTCGGCATCGAAGATCATCGCGTTGATCCGCAAGTCGTCGGACGGATCATCCGGCGTCGCGATGCCGAGGTCCCAAACCTCCCACGGGACGTTTCCCGGGAACGGGCCGGAGTAGCCGTCCTCGCGTCCCCAGAAATCCCACGCGTGCTCGGTCGGCTCCGCGACGAACCGGACTTCGAAGTCGTGCTCGGCGTCGTACGGCGGGTCGAATCGGGTGAATCGGTCGATCGTGTGCGTTCCGCCGGGATCGACGTACCACTCTCCGGAGCAGTTCCCGCTTTCGGATGAATTGAGCACGTTCGTCTGGCGGCCGTCGGCGCAGACCTCGACGATCTCGCGCGCGCCCGCCGGCGGCGCGATCACGCGTACCATGATCCCGTTGACGACCGGGTACGTGTAGTCGCCGTCGAACTTCGTTTGCCCTTCGAGGACCGTCTTGCTGATCGGGCCGTCCTCGATCAGGCTCCACGTGAGCCCCGTGCCCGGCCGATCGGCGAACGTGACGCGGTAGTTGTGCGCGACGACGGCCTTCGGGTCGAGATACTCGAGGACGACCTCTCCGGTCCCAACGCCGGAGATGTGGGCGGCGTCCTCGCGCAACACGGCGCTCGAGCCGCGGGGCTTGACGCGGATCGGCGTCAGCCCGCTCTCGAGCGGATAGCCGGAGAGATGTCCGACGACTGCCCCGCCGATTTCGTACGGCGTCGTGTGGTTGACGTCGTAGCTGTATGCGGTGACGGCGAAGAAGTATTCGCGGTTGTTGATCAGCCGTCCGCCGCGAATCGCGTCGTCCGTCAGCCGCGCGTGGTGCGTGAGCCCATCGTTCGTGCCGCGCTGGACGACGATCCGCTGGTACGCGCCGGTCTCCGGCGAGAACACCTCGTCGTACAGGATCCCGATCGAATCGACCTGATCGTAGGTGGCGATTCGCTTCCAGGGCCCGCCGATCGAGAGCGCTTGGTACAAATTGTACCCTTCGAAGTGGTATTCCTGGCCGAGCCGCTCGTTGAGCGAGATCACTCCCTCGCTCTGCGTTCCCCAGATGAGGTCGATCGCCCGATCGAAGGAGCGCGTCGCGACGGACGGCGCAGGCGGCGGCGATGCGATCTGGAAGTCGAGGTCGTACGCCGCCTGCGCGAAGTCGTCGTTCGTCTGGAGAACTCGGATCGAGCTGAGCCGGTTGGCGCCCTGGCCGATCACGACGCCGACGACGATCTCCTGGGTGTCGCCGGGCGCCATCCGAAACGGCCCGGAGGAGAGCTGGAACCGGCGATCGGACGGATTGTCGTCGAGGTCGCCGTCGCCCACGACGGGATCGCCCGAGATTTGAAACGCGGTCGGCGTCCCCTCCGGGAACTCGTACGGCGACCCGTCCGCGTTCAGCCCCTGCATGTAGTTGTAGCTCTGCTCCGCCGACCTCGGATCGGTACCGTTGTAGTAGCGGTTGAACGACGTCATCGGCAGCCGCATCCCGGCGGCGTCCTCCTCGGCGCCGGGGACCCACGGCCCTTGGAAGAAATCGAACCCGACGGCCGGAGGAGTCGTCCCGTACAGCTGGTCCGTGTTCGTCGCGTTGTACGCGTAGCCGAGCGAGCGCGACGTATCGCAGCCGGCGAGGTCGTCGTTCGCCCCGCCGAGGTCGGGATCGGACCAGAACGAGACGTACATCGAATCGAGCAGGTTCCCACCCTTGTTGATCAGGCGGTACTTGATGAACGCGCAATCACCGAGCGGATTCTGCTGGTTGAACGCGAACACCGTTTGCTGGACCTCGATGCCGAGCGGAGCGCGTTTTCCCGCGTCGTTGAGGTGGACGGACGGATCGGCGTCGTTGAACACGGACCAGAGCATGACGTCGCCCAATTGGGCCGGCCGTCCGAGCGAGTCGACCGGCGCTCCATCGACGACCGGCCAGTTTCGGTAGTCGCTCGACGTCGTGTCGCCCTTCAAGATCTTGTAGACCCGAAACCGCGCGTCGTCGGCGACGAAATCGCCGGCGGACATCGGTCCGGGAACGAACTCCTGCGAGTACTCGCCGACCGTGACGCGGAGCGAGTCGTTCACCTTCGCGCCGAGCCAAAGCCCGGCGGCGAAAATCGCCGTCTTGGTCGTTCCGCGCGGGTAGGTGAGCCCTGACTGACCGTTCATCAAGTCGAACATCAGAGACCCGTGATTGGTCACAATGAAATCGAGGTTGTTGACGTCGCAGCGCGCCGTGTTGTCGATCTTCGAGATCGCGCGGCCGCTGGGGCGCGTGACGGACTCGGAAGCGCCGAGCGCTCCGCTCGCTCCGAAGAGGACGAGCGCCAGCGCGCAACCGAGGGCAATGCGAGATCGGCTCATGACAAGCGTCCTCCCCATCAGAATGACGTCCGGAGTCCGAACCGGACGATGCGCGGCGTCGCGTAGTTCCGCGGGTCGCGCTCCGCGAGCTCGTACCGCTCGCGGGCGTCCGCGCCGTTGGCTTCGACCCAAGCTTCCCCCTCGGGCGTCGAGAGCCATCCGGTCCTGTCGGCTTGACCGCTCGACGTGTACACGGTGATCGGGTTCATCCGATCGAAGACGTTCACGACCCAGACGAATGCCGAGAGATCGGTGACTCCGACGCGGAAGTTCCGGTCGAGCTTCATGTCGAGTTGGTAAGTCCATGGTCCGTAGCTCGAATTGATCGGACCGATCGGAATGCTCGTGATCGACTGGAGCGTCACCTCGTTGTAGACGGCCGTCGGCGTGTACGGCAGGCCGCTTCCCGCGACGAGGAGGAAGTTCGCTCCCGACTTGGAGAACAGTTTCTTCCCCAGGAGGGTCGGGCCGTCGTTTTCGGCGAACCGGTAGTCGAGCGACGCGGTGAACTTGTGCCGCTGATCGAACGCCAGCGGCGCCGTCTGCTTCGGGGTCGTCGACGACGTCCACGCGATGTTCCTCTGCGTGTTCGAGATCGAACCGGTCCCCTCAGCGTAGCCGAGGCTGTACGAGAAGCTTCCCGCGAGCCGGTTCGCGCGCGCCGTCGAAAGGAACATGTCGACTCCCTTCGCCGTCCCGTAGTCGCGGTTTCGGAAGCTCGCGAAATTGTTCGGACTGCTCGTGATCGTCGCGACCTGCGACAGGCCCTGGATGTCCTTGTAGTACGCCGACACCTCGAGCTTGGCCGTGGGCGAGAGCGCGTGGCTGACGCCGATCTCGTAGGCGGTCGTCTCTTCCGGCTCGAGGTTCGGATTCCCGAACGGGTAGTAGTAGCCGCCCGTCCGGATCTTGTACGCGATGTACGAGTAGCTCGTGTACAGCTCGCCGAGGTTCGGCTGCTGGTAGAACTTTCCGAAGTTCATGTGGAAGCGCGTCCCCTCGTCGATCGGGAACGCGACGCCGAGGCGCGGCGCGAACGTGTGTTTCGGCTGGCTCTCGACGAGACGGTCGGCCGTCAGGAGGCTCGCGTCGTCGAGCGGGTTCGACTCGTCGGCGACCCGAGGCGTCTTCGAGTTGAAGTAGTCGTACCGAATGCCCGGCTGGATGATCAGCCCCTCGTACTCGATCTTGTCTTGCAGGTAGGCGCCGACGCTGACCGGATGCTTCGTCGCGTCGAGGCCGTTCTCGACCGACGCGCCCGTCCCGGTCGAGTCGAACCCGTAGCTCTGGACATCGAGGTACGGGAATGGATTCTCCGAATAGACGGTCGTCGGGTTGAGGTGCTCGAAGAACCGGAGCGTGTGGCGCTGCACGTCGACGCCGACCTTGAACAAGTTGTGGTCGTCCATTTGGCGGGTGAGGTCCCACTTGACCTCGAGGTATCGTGACTGCCGGCGGAGCACATTGTTGTAGATGTGGGCCCCCGCGTCGTCGCCGTCGCCGTACACGAACAGACCCTCGGTCGGGTCGAAGCTCGGATTCCCGGACGCGCCGTTGGCTCCGTACGCCGACAAATCGCCGAAGAATATTCCGTCGCCCCGCGTCCGTTCGGTCGAGAAGATGCCGACCGCGAGCGATTGGAAAGCGCGGGCGCTGAGCGTGTGGCTGAGCTGCGCGTAGCCGGACGCGTTCGTGTCGCGGTAGCGCGGCGCGTGCGAGAGATCGAACCGGTAGACGTTCCGGTACTCGCGCCAGTTCTGGATGCTCCCGGTGGAACCGAGGCGCAGGTCGAGGCTAGAACCGAGTCGGCCGGAGACCTTCCCGTTCCAGATCCAGCTTCCGTCGGAGTTGTTCGGGAGCTGGCCGCCGGCGAGCGGGCTGGGCGATTGATCGCGGCTCCAACCCCGTTCCGCCGCGGCGTAGAAGCGCCAATTTCCGCCCTTTGAGAAGAGCGGGCCGCCGAGGCTACCCGAGTAGATGTTCTGATCGTACCGAGGCGTGTCGATCCACTTGCCCGCGAGGTTGTCGGTGACGACCTCGAACGAGCCGTCGTAGTCCTCGCCTCCCTCCTTCGTGACGATGTTCACGATTCCGGACAGGTTCCGTCCGTACTCCGCGCTGAACCCGCCGGGAAGGATCACGATTTCGGAGAGCGATGCGTTCGGAACGGTCGCGGTCGTCAGCCCCGTCTGGAGATCCTGCTGGCTGAACCCGTCGACGTAATAGCCGACCTCGTCGGGACGGCCGCCGCGGACGACGAGCACGGGGCTGTTCGTCCGCTCCGTGGCGCCGACTTGGAACGAGTTGTAGCCGCCGAAGTTCACGACGCCGATGTTCTGGGCGACGATCCCGAGGTAGCCGCGCGTCGGGCTGTTCCGGATCTCCTCCTCGCTGACGACTCGGACGGCGCTCGTCGCGTCGCGCTGCACGAGCGGGCGCTTGCCGGCGATCGTGACGGCCGGCGCCGTGGCGACCGAGATCGACTGCAGAGCGAACTCCACACTCGTCGTGAAGTCGGCCGTGACGTGGACGCCGGTGAGCGCCATGTCGGTGTAGCCGATCGCGTGCGTGTCCAGCTCGTAGTCTCCCGGCGACATGTTGAGCAGGAAGAACTGGCCGTTCTCGTCCGAGATGACTCCGTGATGAGTTCCTCGAACGAGAACTGTCGCTGCCGTGACCGGTTGGTTGCTGGCAGTATCGCGGACCCGGCCGGCGATTTTTCCGGTCGTTCCGGCCTCGGCTGATGCCGCGACCGCCAGTAGGACACTCAGTGCGAGAACGAGGGCCGTTCTCATATGCGCCACCCTCCCATCTCGCCCGACGGCGTCAGCCCCCGGGCGACGGTTTCTTTAAGTTCGGCTTCCAAGAGAGAGGATCGAGCGTTTTGGTGAAAAACTTGAGGGGCTAGTCCGATTCTTAGCGCGGCCGGCCGGCGGCGGGGTCCGCGCGCTCGAAGACGCTCACGAGATAACCCAAAAGATCCGAAGCTCTTGCAACGGAGGCGGTGGGAGGGTAGAATCGCGACCACGCCCGCTCAACGCCCCCGGAGCGCCGGTCACGGAAGCCGCCACCTCACAACTCGCCGAGGGTTCACCGATGAGACGCAGCCGTCGAGCCACTTCGCTCCTCCGCAAGATCCGCAAGCGCGCCGCCGGGGCCGCCGCTCTGGCGCTCGCTCTCGTCGTCGCCGCCGGCGCCGGGCGCCCCGCCGGCGCCGCGGTCCCACTCACGACGGTGCGCGTCGCGTCGGGACTCACCAAGCCGCTGTTCGTCACCTCGCCTCCGGGCGACACGACGCGCGCCTTCGTCGTCGAGCAACGGATTTCCGGAGTCGGATACATCCGAATCCTCAAGAACGATACGCTGCAAACGACGCCGTTCTTCGTGCAGCCGGGGCTCGCGACGGGCGACGAGCAGGGGTTGCTCGGGCTGGCGTTCCATCCCGACTACGACTCCAATGGATACTTCTACGTGAACTACACGCGCTCGGGCGACGGGATGACGATCGTGGAGCGGTTCACCGTCTCGGCGAACCCGGACTCCGCGGACACGACGACCGGCGTCACGATCCTGACGCAGTCGCAGCCGCAGACGAACCACAACGGCGGGTGGATTGGGTTCGGGCCCGACGCCTATCTCTACATCGCGTTCGGGGACGGCGGCGGACAGGACGACGATGACGCGGGACACAACGCGACGGTCGGAAACGGCCAGAGCGACTCGACGCGTCTTGGCAAGATACTCCGGATCGACGTCGACGGCGGTTCCCCGTTCGCGATCCCGCCCACGAACCCGTACTTCGGGCAATGGAGCCCGAAGAACGAGATCTGGGCGAAGGGCGTGCGGAACCCGTGGCGGAGTTCATTCGACCGACTCAACGGCGATCTGTACATCGCCGACGTCGGTCAGAACACGTACGAGGAAGTGAACTATCAACCCGGAACGGCGCCCGATGCGGGGGGTCGAAACTACGGCTGGCGGAAGTTCGAGGGATACCTCATCCACGGCGCGTTCTGCCCGAATCCGTGCGACTCGTCGGGCCTGACGCGGCCGATCCACGTGTACACGCATGGCGGGACTCCGTTCCGCTGCTCGATCTCGGGCGGGTACGTCTACCGCGGCGAGGCGATCCCCGACCTGCGCGGAAGCTACTTCTTCGCGGAGTACTGCTCCGATCAGATCTGGACAATGCGCGTCGTGGACGGTGTCATCACGGAGGGTCCGATCGATCGGACTGCGGAGCTGGCGCCCGGCGGCGGGCTCACGATTCAGGACATCACGTCGTTCGGTGAGAACGCGAAAGGCGAGTTGTACATCTGCGATCGCGGCGCGGCCGCGGGTCTCGGCGAGGTCTACAAGATCGTCCCGTTGAACGGGGTCTCGGGCGTCGGGGTCGGCCCCGCGCCGAAATCGCTTCTCCTCGGCGCCGCGCACCCGAACCCTAGCGAGAACGGGTTCGCGTTCCGGGTCGGGCTGCCGGCGGCGGCGGCGACGCGGCTTCGCGTGTACGACGCGAGCGGCCGGCTCGTCCGAACGATCCTCGACGGCGCGCTCTCGAGCGGGACGCGCGAGATGGCCTGGGACGCGCGTGACGCGAATGGCACGGCGGTGCCGACGGGCGTTTACTTTCTCCGCCTCGACGCCGGGAACGAGACGCAGACCGGAAAAGTCTCCGTCGTCCGGTAACGCGGAGCCGCGGGGCCGCGCCTCCGCGTCGACAGAATCGCCGACAGAATCGCCGGCGGAATCGCCGGCGGAATCGATAAGAAACGGCGCCTCCCGCCACGCGGCGAGAGGCGCCGTCGACTGATCCGCCAATCCCCGGGCTCGGCGCCCGGCGACGACTCCGCTAGTTCGGAATCTCCTCCTCCAGCTTCTTCAATTCCTCCCTCGCGTACTCCGCGTCTTCTCCCTCGGGCCAACGCGACAGGTACTCGCGGTACGCCGACGTCGCCTCCTTCTCCAGGCCGCCGCTCGACGCGAAGAATCCGATCGAGATCAGCGCATCGTCGGCGAGGTCGCTGTCGGGCCAACGCGTCATGAGATCGCGGCAGTCCGCGACAGCTCCCGCCCAATCCTTGTGCTTCCTCTTGATCTGGGCGCGATCGAGGAGTGCATCGTCGGCATCGCCCGTCGTGTTCTTGGGGTCAACCCGGACGACGGCCGCGAACCGCGTGTCGGCTTCATCGAGCCGATTGTGGGCGAACAGCTTGGTGGCGAGCTTGTACTGGAACGCGCCGTCCTCACTCTTCGCGGGCTCCTCCGCGAGCAAACTCGCCAGCGTTCCGATTCCCTTCTGGTATCCGTCGATCGTCGAGATGAACTCGTCCGTCGCGACGAACCCGAGCGTTCGGTCGACCTGCTGGCCCGCGACGTTGACGAGAACGACGGTCGGCAGCCCCGCGATTCCGTACGCCCTTCTCGAAAGCGTGTCGGCCTTCGCGTCGAGCTTGACGAGGACGAATCGATCCTTTGCCCACGACTGGAACTTCGGGTCCGCCCAAGTGGACTCTGCCAGAGTCCGTCAGGACCCTCAGGTGTGCGAGTAGAAGTCGATCAGGAGGGGTTTCTTTTCTTTCGCCGCGCGGGCGAGGCCCGTGTCGAGCGACGAGGTCCACATCTCGTGCCCGTTGAACTGGTGCTCCCAGTCGTCGTCCTTCGCATTCGAATCCGCGGCCGCCGGCGCGACCGCCGACGCCGAGACGGCGAGCGCGGCCGCCAGTGCGGCGGCGAATCCCCTCAGATCGGTTCTTCGTTTCGAGTCCATCGATCACTCCTCCGTGTGGGGTTTCATCGAACCAGAATCATCCGCTTCGTTTCCGTGAACTCGCCCGCGGTCATGCGGTAGAAGTAGACACCGCTCGGAAGCTCGCGCGGGGGCCGCGCCGACCCGAGCGCGTCGCCGGGGAAGCCAACCACGTGAAGGCCGGGGCCGATCCGCCCCCGGACGAGCGTCGCGACCGTCCGGCCGGCCGCATCATACACGACGAGGCTCACGACCGCTTCCTTCGGCAACGCGTACGCGATCGAAACGCCGCTGGCGCCGAACGGGTTGGGATAGCTCCCGCGCAACTCGAATCGCGCGGGTAGCGCTCCGCCGTCGGATGCCACGCCGACGGGCGAGGTCGCCGTACCGACGAGGATCACCGTCGCGTTCGGGCTCGGCGCGTTGCTCACGATCGTGAGCAGTCCGTTGTACGTCCGCTCCTCGGTCGGCGTGAAGAAGACGGCGATCGTGTCGGAACCGCCGGCGGGCACGACGAACGAGGTCCGCGACGGGAAAAACGCGGCGCTGTCGCTCGCGATCGAAAGGATCGTCAGCGGCCCCGTGCCCGGGTTCGAGACGCGCACCGTGTCCTTGTCCGTCCAGTAGTTCGGGATCGTCCCGAAGTTGACCGTCGCCGGGCTCGCGGCGAGCGTCTGCACGGTGATCGAGAACGGCGCGGCGCTGAGGTCGGTCCGGCCGGGCACGTCGACGTCCGTCACGCGAACGCGCGCCGACGAAGTCGCCGAGTCCGGGAGCGTCCACGCGAAGCTCGCCGGGAGCGCAGGGACGCTCGCCGCGATCAGGTTCCACGGCCCGGACCCCGACGTTTCGTACTCGACCTTGACGTTGTTCACCTGATTGCTCGACCAGGTGACGTTGTGGACCGTGTTGTACTGCCACTCTTCTCCCCCGTCGGGCGAGGCGAGTGCGATCGAGCCGGCGTCGAGGCCCGTTCCGGACAGGGGCACGTCGATCGGCGTCGCCGGCGCGTTGCTCGCGATTCGGAGCGAGTCGGCGTAGGCCAAGATCGCGCCCGGAGTGAAGGTCACGGCGATCGTGTCGGAGGCGCCGGCCGGGATCGAGAAGGAAGTCCGGCTCGGCGTGAACGGCCCGCCGTTCGCAGCCGTCACGCTCGACACGACGAGCGTCGCCGTTCCTGAGTTGACGATCCGGATCGTGTCGGTCGTTGACGAGAAGACGGCAACGCCCCCGAACGCGAGCGAGGCGGGAACGGACGCGATGCTCGGGACGACGATCTCGAACGCGGCGTCGGAGCTATCGACCGGCGCGCCGTCGAAGACGTCGCGGACACGAATTCGCGCCTCGGCCGCCGGCGCGTTCGGGACGATCCAAGGATACGAACCCGCCGCGCCGGGGGTCGAGGCGGCGACCGACTGCCACGCGCCGGCTGGGCTCGTCTGGTACTCGATCGAGACGGACGCGATGTTCTGGCTCGACCACGTGATGCTCCGCGCCTCGTTGTACTGCCACGTCTCGGCGCCGTTCGGGGAGAGGACCGTGACGAGCTGCATGTTGTTGATCGGCATGTCGGGCTGCGTGACCGTCGCCTTCCAGAGCCCGTTGCTCTGGTGAGCGAGGTAGGTCCCCCGGTCGTAGGCCAGGATTCCGTAGTTCGAGCCCGTGATCGTGCTCGTCGAAAAACTCGCCGCGCCGTCCGTCGAGAGAAAGTTCGTGCCGCCCGAGTAGATGCCGTACATCGCGACCGTCGGGTCGTCCCTCGCGACGTCGACGCCCCACGCGGAGTTCGTCGTCGCGACGCTCGGCCACGTAGCGCCCATGTCGGTCGTCCGATTCACGCCGCCGAACGACCAATTCGTCGCGTACGCCAGAGTGTTGTCGATCCAGCTCGATGCGATCGTCGGGATTTCCGTGGAGCCCGGCGGGTTCGTGTAGATGAGACTCCAGTCGACCCCGGCGTTGGTCGAGCGGAACACTTGGCCCTGTCCGCTGTTGGTCACGCCGTCGCCGCAGAAGAGCGTGTTCGGGCTCCGCGCGACGACGACGAGATCGCACGGGCTGCGGAACGCGGGGTGCGACAGCGAATCCCACGTCGCGCCGAAGTTCGTCGACTTCCATACGGTCCCGTCCTCCGGGCCGAAGTAGAGAACGTTGCCGTCGTTCGGGTCCTGTTCGAGCGGCATGCCGTACTCGGTGAACGGCGTGACTTTCGTCGTATCCCACGAGACACCACGGTTGGTCGTCCGCCAGATCGCGTCGATCGTGTTCGTCTGGAGCGCGGCGACGTAAGAGTTGGTGTCGGCCGGCGACACGTAGAAGCTGTTCGTCCGCGGCGTCGAGAGGCCGGCGGGGATCGTGTCGTACGGCGCCCACGAGTCGCCGCGATCCCAGCTCGCCATGATCGTGATCCCCTGGACCGCGTAGAGCTTGTCGCGGTTCACCGGGTCGATCTCGAACGTGTCGCCCCGGATGTTGCTGCCGCCGTTGAGCGCATACCGGGTCCACGAGAGGGACGACCCGCCGCCGCCCGGAACGCTCCACGTCGCCCCGCCATCCGTCGTCCGCGCGACGTTCTTCGACGTCCCCGCGCACGCCCAACCGTTGCTCGCGTCGAGGAAGAACACGTCGGTCATGCCGGTGACGATCGGATGCTGGGCGAAGGACCAGCTCACCGCGCCGTCCGTCGATTTGCGCAGGAAGCCGCCGCCGCCGCAGAGCCACAGCGCGCCGCCGGGCACCGCCTCGACCCCGTTGACGTCCGAGCGCGAGTCGATCCACAAATCGACGCTCGTCCAGTTCGCGCCACCGTCCGTCGACTTGCCGAGGAACCCGTAGGTCCCGCAGACGTAGAGCGACGCGCCGTCGAAATCGACGTCGTAGAGCGCCTTCGCGAACGGGGCGAACGGTGTGGACGCACTCCACGACACGCCGCCGTTCGTCGTGTGGAGGAGCGTCCCGCCCGCGCCGCACGCCCAGCCGTCCGTCGCGCTCGCGAACCGCACGGCGTTCAGGTCGGCGACGCTCCCGGTCGATTGGGCCGCCCAGGTGTCGCCGGAATCGGTCGTCGCGAGAATCGTTCCGCCGTTCCCGGCGATCCAACCCGTCGCCGCGTCCGCGAACCAGATCGCGTTGAGATCGGTCGCGCCCGCGGGGCTCGTCGACGAAAACGTGTCGCCGCCGTCGGTGCTCCGCCAGACGGCGCCGCCGTCATCGACGATCCAGACGCGAGATCCCTTCGCGGCGACGCCGTTGTGATCGGCCGCACCGGTCGGGTAGCTCTCCCAGACGGTGCCGCCGTCGGTCGAGCGGTACACCGCGCCCGCGTCGCCTACGGCCCAAACGGTGATCGCGTCCTTCGAGGTGACCGCGTTGAACCCCTGGGCGTGGAGCGGGCGCGGAATCGCCAGCGCGATCAGTGCGGCGGCGATGACGGGAGGGAGTGCCCCGGTGACGATCCATCTGGCTGCGCACATACGGTTGTCCTTCGCGTCCGGGGGCGTGCGCTGGTCCGTGTGACGAATCGCCGGGAGGGGCGGCGCCCTCCCGGCGATCGAGTCATTCCGTTCTGGTTGGAAGCGCTAGCGGACGAGCACCATCCGCTTCGTCTCCGTGAACTCGCCGGCCGTCAGCCGGTAGAAGTAGACTCCGCTCGGAAGCGCGCTCGCCGGCCGCGAGAACTCGACCGCCCCGTTCGGGAATTCGACGACGTAGAGGCCGGCCGGCTTCCGCCCGTGGACGAGCGTCGCGACGGACCGGCCGGACGCGTCGTACACCACCAGTTCGACGTCGCTCTCGCGCGGCAATGCGTACGAGATCGCCGTGCCATCGTGTCCGAACGGGTTCGGCAAGCTGCCGCGCAGCTCGAACCGAGTCGGAAGCGCGCCGTTCCCCGCCACGCCGACGGGCGACGAGGCCCTTCCGGAGAGCGTGACGACAACGTTCGGCGTCGGCGCGTCGGTCGTGATGGTCAGATTGCCCGTGTAGATCTGCTCCGCCGTCGGTGAGAACGCCACCATGACCGTCTCCGCGCTCGCGGGCGCGACGACGAACGCGGTCTGCGACGGCGAGAACGCCGGCTCGTCGCTCGTGATCGAGGAGACGGTGAGCGGAGCGGTCCCCGAGTTGACGACCTCGACCGCCAGCTCGGAGGTCCAGAGGTTCGGAATCTCTCCGAAGTCGAGGTCCGTCGGGTTTGCCGCGGCGGACTGAACGAGAATCGAGAACGGCGCCGCGCTCTCGTCGAAGCGCAATGGATTGCCGAGGTCGGTCACGCGCACGCGAGCGTCCGTCGTCGCGTCGTTCGGGATCGTCCACGCGTAGAGCGCCGGCTGCGCTGGCACGCTCGCCGCGATCGAAATCCACGGTCCCGCGCCCGACGTCTCGTACTCGATCGTCACGTTGCCGACGAGGTTCGTCGACCAGGTCACATCGTGGAGCGTGTTGTACTGCCACTGCTCGCCGCCGTCGGGGATCGCGAGCGCGAGCACCACCGCGTCGAGGCCCGAGCCGGAGAGCGGCACGTCGTGCTGCGCGGTCGGCGCATTGCTGGCGATCTGCAGGACATCGTTGTAGCTCTGGACCGCGGTCGGCGTGAACGTGATCGCGAGCGTGTCGGACGAGCCCGCGGGGATCGAGAACGACGTCCGGCTCGGCGTGAACGGGCCGCCGCTCTGGAGCGTGACGCTCGAGATGACGAGCGTCGCGGTGCCGCTGTTGACGATCCGGATCGTATCGATCTTCGATGTGCTCACCGTCACGTCGCCGTAATCGACGGAGGGCTGCACCGTCGCGATCGTCGGGACCGTGATGTTGAACGTGCTGTTCGACACGTCGACCGGGTTCGCGTCATTCGTGTCGCTGACGCGCACCAGAGCCTGCGTCGCCGGGGCGTTCGGAATCACCCACGGATAAGATCCGGCGGGCGCCGGCGTCGACAGCGTGATCACCTGCCACGGACCGGCCGGGACCGTCTGGTACTCGATCTTGACCGTCCCGATGTTTTGCGTCGTCCAGGTGAGGCTGTGCACGGAGTTGTACTGCCACGCCTCCGCTCCGTTCGGCGAGACGAGCGTGAGGAGCTGCGCATTGTTAACCGGCATGTCGGGCTGGCTGATCGTCGCCTTGTAGAGGCCGCCCGACTGTTGCGAGAGGTACGTTCCGCGATCGTAGGTGACGACGGCGTAATTCGACCCGGCAAGCGCGGCCGTCATGAAACTCGCGCCATTGTTCGTCGAGAGGTAGGTCGTCCCGCCCGAGTAGACGCCGTACATCGAGACGTACGGGTCGTCCTTCGACACGTCGGAGCCCCACGCGGAACTGGTCGTCGCGACCGAGGTCCACGTCGCGCCCATGTTCGTCGTCCGCCGCACGCCGCCCGAACTCCAACTCGTCGCGAACCCGACGGTGTTGTCGAGCCAGCTCGCGCCGATCGTCGGGATTTCGGATCCGGAGGTGGTGTAGTTGAGCGACCAGTTCAGCCCGGCGTCCGTCGACGTGAACATGTCGCCCGAGCCGCTACTCGTGATGCCATCGCCGCAGTACATCCTACTCGGGTCGCGCGCGACGACGACCAAGTCGCACGGGCTGCGGAATCCCGGCTCCGAAATGGCGGTCCAGTTCGAGCCAAAGTCGGTCGATTTGTAAAGGCGGCCGTCTTCCGGGCCGAAGTAGAGCGTGTTCTTATTGTTGATGTCCTGCTCGAGCGGCATGCCGTACTCGGTGAAGTCGACCACGCTGGTCGACGTCCACGACGCGCCGCCGTTCGTCGTCTTCGTGATCCGGTCGGTCGACTGAACCGCCGCGACCCACGTGTTCGTGTCGGTCGGCGAGACGAAGAATGAGTTCGTCTTCGTGCCGCCGCCGGTGATCGTCGCGATGCTCGTCCAGGTGTCGCCCCGGTTCCAGCTGGCGTACACGGTGAGCCCCTGCACCGCGTAGATCTTATCCCGATTGATAGGGTCGATGTCCAACGCGTCGCCGCGGATCGAGACGCCGCCGGACGTCTGCTTGAGCGCCCACGAGTAGGTGAACGCGCCGCCGCCGGGAACGGACCATGTCGCGCCGCCGTCGGTCGTCCGCGCGATGTTCTTCGTCTTGCCCGCGCAGGCCCACGCCTTGTTCGCATCGTAGAAGTACACGTCGGTCAGCCCCGTTACGATCGGATGCTGCGGGTAGGTCCAGTTGACCGCGCCGTCCGTCGACTTCCTCAGGAACCCGCCGCCGCCGCAGAGCCAGAGCGACCCGCCCGGCAAGACCTCGACTCCGTTGACGTCTCCCCGCGAATCCATCCAGAGGTCGACGGTCGTCCAGTTCGAACCGTCGTTCGTCGACTTCCCGAGGAACCCGTACGTCCCCGAGATGTAAACGGTCGAGCCGTCGAAATCGACGTCGTACAGCGCCTTCGTGAACGAGCCGAAGGGGGTCGAGACGCTCCAGGATCCGCCGCCGTCCGTCGAGCGGAGGACCGTGCCGGCCGCGCCGCACGCCCAGCCGTCCGTCGCGCTCGAGAACCGGATCGCGTAGAGGTTTGCGACCGTGCCGCTGACCTGTGACGACCAGTTCGCTCCGCTGTCGGTCGTCTTGAGGATCGTCCCGCCGTTCCCGGCGGCCCAGCCGACCGCGTTGTCGTCGAACCAGAGACAATTCAGATCGACCGCTCCCGCCGGACTCGTGGACGCGAACGTATTGCCGGTGTTCGTGCTCCGCCAAACGGCGCCGCCGTCGTCGACGACCCAGACGAAGATTCCTTTGGCGGAGACCGCGTTGTGGTCGACCGCGCCCATCGGATAGCTCCCCCAGATCGCGCCGCCGTCGAGCGAACGGTAGACGATTCCAGCGTCACCGACCGCCCAGACGTCCGCGCCGTCCTGGGTGTAGACCGCATTGAACCCCTGCGCTTGCACCGGCGCGGGAAACGACGCGGCTGCGAGAACCACGAGGAGCAATCCGGCGGTGAACAGTCTCGATGCCATCGTGCCTGTCTCCTTCGCTTCCCTGCGTTGTGAGAGGACTATTCGCTGGCGATACGCGCGATCGTCTCGATCTCCGCGAGGCCCACGACCTGCCGCCTGAGGACTCGGCCCCGCGACCGGGTAATTTCGACCCGCGCCGAATCGATCACCGTCGGTGCGAGCGTCACTTCCGTCCCGCCTGGGGGGATCCGACCGGTTTCGATACGACGCGAGATCATATCATTCCGGTACAACGTAATGCGACAACTTTCTACGCGGAGGTCCGTGCCCGCGTTCAAGTTGGACCGGATCCCGTAAAGCACGAAACGGCTCACTTCGACCGGGATCGGCCAGTGCAGGACGGCGGACTCTCCGTCCCGGCCGGCCGCGACCCAGGCCACGTCGAGGCTATCGTTCCGGGCCCGCCGATCGACGAGCCGCTCGGGCGGGCAGGGCGCCGCGAACCCTGCTGGCGGCGCCCAAACAGAGCTGGCCGTAACGGTTGCCGAGGTGGACGCGTTGAACCACTCGGCCGTGCTGAAGTTTTTCGGTACGGGAAGCACGCTGTGGCCCGGATGGCACCCGACGCATTTCGTTCCCTCGCCGATCCGGGCGAAGTTGAGCCCCGACACGTGCGCGAGCTTTCCGGCCGGAGTCGTCACGACATTGCCGTCGCCGTCGATCAATTGCTCGAAGATCGGCATGTCGGCCGGGATGTCGTGCTCGTGGACGCCGCCGCGCGCCGTCAGGTCCGCCTCGCGAATCAGAATCGCCGGGTCGCGGCCCGTCGGATTCTGTCTCTGGAAGTTCGCGAAGAACCGGATCCGCGTGCCGCGCGTGATCCGCGGCGCGTCGGGGATCGGCGCGTCGACCGGCGCGTTGAAGAACACGTTCCCGCAGTCGAACCGGAACGTCTTGACGAGCCCGCCGTACGTCTCCGGGTCTTCCGTCGGCGGGAGGTCGTCGTTCTCGGGCTCGACGCCGTCTTGGAGGACGGGCGGGAGCGGGAGCGCGACGAGCGGCGCCGCGTCCAACTCGTTCGTTCCGGTGAAGTCGAGCAGCCGCTCCGGCGCCGGCGGCGGCCCCTTCGACCGGCGGCCCGGCGCGTCGAGCCGGACGACCCACAGCCCGAAGTCCTCGTCCGCGGTCGGCGCGTAGGCGAAGAGGATTCGACCGTCGGGGAGCGCGGCCGGGTCGGTGGCGTACGGGGGCGGAGGAGAAGGCTGCACAGGCGGTGCCGGCAGCGGCGCGGAGTTCGCCGGCGCAGCCGTCGCCGGCGAGGCGCTCGGCCGCGACGCGGGCCGCGCGCCGATCACGAATCGCCCCGAATCGGCGCCGGGCGCGAACACGCGGATCCCCGTGCCGCCAGGGCTCGGCGAGAACGACCCGTTCGTCGCGCACACCGTCAACACGCGCCCGTCGGGAAAAAGCGCCGGCTTGTAGCAGATCGACCCCTCGCGGGAACGCGGGTCTCCCGCGTGAAGCTTGATCCCCCCGCCGTCCGGAGCGACCGAAACGGTCTGCCAGATGTTTCCGATGTCGGACGTGAGCGCGAGGTGATCGAGCGTCGTCAGCCCGTCCCGCGTCGCGTTGCTCGGCCGATCGCGGTTGACCCACCACCGCGAGTAGACGATCCGCCCGGTGACAGGATCGACGGCCGGCTCGTCCGCCCCGCTCCGGTCGCTCGTGATCCGATGAAGGCAGGTCCCGTCCCGTTCGATCACGAAGAGGTTCGGCGCGAGGTGGTCGCCGACCTCGCTGATCGCCGGGTAGCGCGTGCTCGCGAACGCGATCCGGCCGTCCGGGAGCCAGCAGGGATCGACGTCGTCGTACCGCGAGAATCGCCGCCCCGCCGCGCCGAGCTGCGACAGCGCGACCGCCCGGTCCGTGCGCGTGATCGCGCGCAGGCTCCCCCCGTCCGCGCGGACCTCGTAGATCCGCCACGAGGAGTCCGGCGATGAGAGCCCGGAGAACGCGATCCACTCGCCGTCCCACGAGACGCTCGGGTCGGCCGCGTCGAACAGTCGCGATTCGTCGACGAGCGCGCGGACGGCGCCGTCAGGTTCGAGCACGAGAAGGCGGCCGCCGGTCGCGGCGGTCCGGTCGCGCGGGCCGATCCCCGGGATTGCGCCAGGGAGGCGCTCGCCTTCCGGCCCGAGGACGGGGTTGCGCGACACGAAGACGATCGGAGGGAGCGCGCCAGCGGATCGCGCCGCGCGCGTCTGCGAACTCGATGCGAAGAGCAGGATGAGCGCGAGGATCGGTATCGAGTTTTTCACGACGTCGCTGGAGCGTAGCGAGCGCGGTGAAACCGGTCAAGTCTTCCCGGCGCGCGATTCGATCGAGTACAATCGCCCGCCATGAATCGAACCTACGACGTGCTGGCGGTTGGCGCGCACCCGGACGATCTCGAGATGTCGATCGCGGGCACGATCGCGCGGCTCACGAAGGCGGGGCGCTCGGTTTTGATGGTTTCGCTGACGCGGAGCGAGGCCTCGACGCACGGGACGCCCGAGTCGCGCGTCCGAGAGGCGGAGGAGGCGGCGCGAATCCTCGGCGCCACGCCGCTTCTCCTCGACTTCCCCGACACGCGCGTCGAGAACTCGTACGACGGCCGGCTCGTGATCGCGCGCCTCGTCCGCGCGCACCGTCCGTCGCTCGTGCTCGCGCCGTACCACACGAACCCCGGCACGCACCACGACGGCCGCGCGAACTCGGACCACATGGCGACCGGCGCGCTCGTCCGCGACGCGCTCAAGCTCGCGCGGCTGGCGCGCGTCCTCCCCGACGTCCCGGCGCACGACGTGCGGCGGCTTCTCTACTACATGTCGCCGGCCGGGCGCCTCCCGACGATCGTCGTCGATGTGACCGCGGAGGAGGAAACGCTGACGCGCGCGATCGAGGCCTACACGACGCAGATGGCGATCCAGCGTCGCGAGAACTCGATCGGCGAGATTTTGGTGGTCTTGCGGAGATCGACCGGCATGTTGATCGGTAAGCGGCTCGGCGAGGGGTTCCTTACCGACGAGCCGCTCGAGGCCGGGCCGGAAGAATTGTTCCGGCTCTGACGCGCTCGCGCTTCTTGCGAGGGACCCATCGATAGCGATCGAGCGAGAGCGTCCCGCTCGGCCCGAACACGACGCGCTCATTCTCCAGGAGCGCGCGCTGAAATCCGCGCGGCGCCCCCGGGAGATTGTCCGTCGAGCAGCCGCCCGCCGCGTTGACGACGCGATGCCACGGAATGTCGCGCGGGCATCCGTGGAGCGCCCAGCCGACCGCGCGCGGCGAGAGCCGCCCGACGTGCGCCGCGATCTGCCCGTACGTCATCACGCGCCCTGGGGGGATGCGGCGAATCAGAGCGAACACGCGATCCCAGAGGTTTTGTGGCGAGGTCGCGTTCGGACTCAAACTTGGGCTGCGCCCGTTTGCGCCGCGCGGCCCCGCGCTCATGCCACGCCCGCGTTGAGGTAGTTCAGGCGCCGCGGGTCGAGGACGCCGCGGAGGAGCGTGCGCAGAACGAAGAACGGGCGGAGCGAGAGCGAGTGCGCCGGCGGCGCGTCGAGCGCGACCTGAAGCGAGACCGGCCGGCCCGATTCCAGCTCGACGAGCGCGTCGACGACGCCGTCGCCGAAGCGGGCCGTCGGCACAACGGCGACCGCGATCCCGCCGCCCGAGTCTTCCAGCGGCGCGCCCGAGCGCGCAGGGTCTCCCTCGACTCGGAGCCAGAACTCGCGCCCCCCGATTCGCCCGCGAATCGTCCAAGCGCCGTCGGCTCGCTCGATCCAGTAGCCGTCGTACGACGCCGTGGCGCGGTACGTCTCCTCGCACGAGAAGAAGCGCGGCTTCTCGACGAACGGCCCGCCGTCCTCCGGGCAGAACACGTCGCAGTTACCGCACTCGTTGCAAAAATCGTGGAACGTCGCCCACTGGGAGGACTCGGCGACGCGAAACAGCCCGCGCGGAATGACGATCGGGCCGCGCGATGAGACGACGATCTCCGAGTACTCCGATTCGACCCGCTCGACGTCGTACCGGAAGTTCGCGTCGTTCGGGCAGACCGGAACGCACTTGTTGCACGCGACGCAGTCGAACAGGACGAGGTGCGTGCCGACCTTTTTCGGGACGGCGCGGTTCTTTGGCGCGGCATAGCGCGGGTCGGCCGTCGTGCGCGCGACGACCGCGTCTGTGCGGAGCGCGCCCGCGATCGCGACGACCTCGGCGGCGAGCGCGGCGGCGCGCTCGCGGAGCGCGGCGAGCGACGGGTCGTCCGCCGCGCGGCCGAGGTGCGAGCGGAGCGTCTCGTGCGCGGACGCGAGGATCGCGAGCGCGGCGCGCGGCCCGCCCGCCGGCGCCGGCGCCGCGAGCGCGGACCGCGCGTCCCGCTCGAGATCGGCCAGCGCGGCCCGCGCCGCCGCCGCGCACTCCGCGCCGGCGCGCGCCTCGACCGCCGCGTCGACCGCCTCGCCCGCCCACGCCGCGGCGCGTCGGATCGCCTCGTCGCCGTTGGCCTCCCCGCTGCTCGCCTCCCCGCTGTTCGCGACCGCGCCATTCCCCTCCGCCGCGAGCACGAACTCCGCGATCGTCGCCGCGCCCGCGCTCCGCATGCGCGATTCGAGGTTCTCCATGTACTTGTGGAAGCGCCCGTACCCGCCCGGCCGCAACAGGTCGGTGCACACCGTGACCGGCGTGAACCCGAGCGCGACCGCATCGGCAAAGTTGTGCTGATCGATTCCGGCGGAGAACGAAATCGGGATGCGGTGCCCAACCGCGTCGCGGAACTTCTTCACGAGATTCATCGTCAGCACGTGGAGCGGCTGGCCCGACAGGTATTGCAACGCCTCCGTCTTCGGGAAGAAGTCGCGATGGTTCTTAATGACGAGCGTGTTCGAAAACTTGACGCCGAGGCGTTTGCCAACCGAGCGCGCGGTCCGATCGAGTCGATCGACGATCTCGAGGCACTGGTTGAATTGGAGGTCCTTGTCGAACGCGTCCTGCGGCGCTTCGATCTCCGTGTAGCCGAGCACGTCGTGCAGCAGGTGATCGACGGTGGGCTTTCCGAGAAGCGTCGGGTTGAGCTTGATGATCATGTGGACGCCGGCCTCGCGGAGCAGAAACTCGGTGATCCGCTCGATCTCGCCCGCCGGGCAGCCGTGAAACGTCGACAGCGTGATCGAGTCGGAGATCCGCGTGCGGAACGGGAAGTCGCGGTAGCCCGCGAACTCAGCCGGAATCTCCGCGCGCAGCTCATCGACGAGCTTTCGCGCGTCCATCATCGTCTCGATCCAGCCGCGCACGTCTTTCGAGCGGATCCCTTCGAGGTCGTAGCCGACGCTCATGTCGAAGATCGTTTCGGTCTTCGCGCGGTCCGACTCGCGGCCGAGGACGTTCGAGTCCGCGAGGATCTCGATCGCCATCGACGCGGCAACGTACTCGCGGAGCGATTCGGCGAGCCGCAGCTCCTGCGACCACTCGACGTTGTAGCCCACGTTCGTCGCGTCGATGCACGGCCGCGGGATCTTGAGCTGGTCCATGATCTGGACCGTTTTCAGCTCGACGATTCGCCCGCCGCCGAGCCACGAGAGAACGATGTTCTGGATGAGCTGATCTTGCGGGCCAGCCGCAGGGCCGGCCGGCGTCGCCGCGCGATGCCCGTGAAACGCGACCGATGTGTCGAGCGCCGGGTCACCGTGGAACCACTCGCGCGTCGGCAAATCGAAGATCTTCTGTTCCCGCTCGCGCTCGTAGTGCAGGCGGCGGAGGAGAAGATTCAGCGGTTGGGGGCGGAGTTCAGCCATCGTCTCGATTAAGCGCTCTGTCCAGCAGTACCTGTTAGGAAGTACTTCGTCAGAGCGACTCGTGGCACGCCCTGTCGCCGGATCAACTCGAATCGGTCGTCCAACCTCGAGACGCTAATGTGCTTGTAGGATCGGTCTTCGGCAATTGTCTCGTTCATGCCACCGAGCCACTTCTCGAACTCAACGAATGGTATTAGGAGCAAGCGCTCTGCCGATCCGCAGCCGAGCGCCAAATATGACTCAGCCTTTTCGCGAAGGAGCTCCTGCTGATGGGGGTGAAAGGCAAACCAGTAATTGGCTGCTTGTGAAAGAATGTGCTCTCGAGAAACTGCGCAAATCACGTGGAGTGGGCGATCGGGCGAAAAGAAAGTCGCACGTGATCGTTTGACAAGAGAAGCCCGTATGGCGTGTTCAACCCGCTCAATGCACGCTGCGTGGAATGCTACCGGCGTAAACTTCGGCTTTCGCAAGCTATCCGGATCGGCGTCGATTTCTGAGCCCGAAATCTGTGCCTCTTTGAAGTCTTCCGCTGTCGAAAACAGAATGTCCACGATGTCATCCAGTTTTGTAAACTCTCTCGGCCGGAGCACATCATGGATCCGAGTTTGTATTCGAGGGTCTTCCACTTCCTCCTTAACAGCTAACAGCCTAATAAGGGCCTCGGTGCTAATCAGGCGAACGTCCCAGGCATGTCGGGAACCTCGGATTTGGGCTTCGACGTCTCCGGTATCTTGGCGACCGACGATGATGAGGATTGAAGACCTGTCCGCGAGAAGCCTTTCTCCGGCGAGAAGGGCGGCGCGGTAGCCCGCGACCGTATCGAGATCAATTCGATAGGCATCAGTCATCTTCACCTCTACGACAAGCGCGTGTCCATCAGGGGATCGCCACAAGCCATCGAATCCAATTTGACCCGACACGCCGCGGTACCGGCCATGCGCGACGTCGAATCCGAGCCGTCGGCCGATTTCATTCACAAGATCCTGGAGAGCAAGACCAGAATTCGTGAAGGAATCCGTCAGACACTCAGACGCATACCTCGTCAGCGATCCAGTCGGTATTTGTCCCAAGAATGCGCAGAACTCGGCCGATGCCGCGCTCCCATCGCAGAGCCTTCCATCGCCAGCGAAGGCGATGATCTGCTGCACATGTTTCTCGAAGAGTTGCTCTCGCGACGATCGCCACAGATCAAGCAGAGCCATCAAAGATCTCCCGACCTCATGGACCGCAAGGCTAAGGGTCTACTCCTCCGAGCCTGGGACTTCCTGGATCAGAGCGCGACTTCGAGGGGCTTCGATTTTAGCTCGCTCACTCTGAGCACTGAGAAGCCAATCACGTTTCCCGCTTCGTCAACCTTCTCCATCACCTGATCGCTCAGCGTCTCCTTGAAGTATCCCGGCTTCTGATCGAACATGACCTCCAGGAAATCTCCCTCGGGGTCGTACCAGATCTTCACTTTTCGATCGGCCATATTCGGACTCCCTTCTTGATCTTGTCCGTGAGGTAGGCGGTCAGGAGAAATGCGTCGTCTCCCAACAACTTGACGACAGCGCAGAGATGTTTGTCGCCCACGACCGTCCCGAAGTAGAAACGATAGTACATCCGGGCCTGGGGATCGCCAAAGGACTCCACGATCTGCTCTGGCTCGAGCAGCGTCTGCTCGATCGCCCGTTCCATCCCAGCCATTTCCGGATGCCCGAGGATGTGAGCACGCCGCTCCTCAGTGAGTCGGATCGCGAGGCCCTGATGGTCGCGTAGAACTCTCATCGACTTCGCCGATTCGGCCGCCCCTACCCCTTCTTCGCAAACGCCGCGAGGAACTCGAGCGGGATCGGCAGGATGATCGTTGAGTTCTTCTCGGTCGCGATCTCGCGCATCGAATCGAAGAAACGAAGCTGGACGGCGATCGGATGCATCTCCATGTTCGCGGCCGCCTCCGAGAGCTTGACTGATGCCTGGAACTCGCCGTCGGCGCTGATCACCTTCGCGCGGCGCTCGCGCTCGGCTTCGGCCTGCTTCGCCATCGCGCGCCTCATCTCGACGGGCAGGTCGACGTCTTTCAGCTCGACTCCCGTGACTTTGATTCCCCACGGGTCGGAGTGCTTGTCGATGATCAGCTGAAGCTCGGAGTTGATCTTGTCCCGCTCGGAGAGGAGCTGGTCGAGCTCGGCTTGCCCCAGGACCGAGCGGAGCGTCGTCTGCGCGAGCTGCGACGTCGCGAACAAGTAGTTCTCGACGGAGACGACCGCGCGCGACGCGTCAACGACGCGAAAGTAGAGCACGGCGTTCACCTTCACCGAAACGTTGTCGCGCGTGATGACGTCTTGCGGAGGCACGTCCATCACGACCGTCCGGAGCGGGATCATCACCATCCGGTCGATCATCGGCCAGAGGAGAATCAGCCCGGGCCCCTTCACGCCGATCAACCGGCCGAGACGGAAGATGACCCCGCGCTCGTATTCGCGGAGAATCCGGATCGAGTTGGCGAGGATGATGATCGTGATCAACGCAATGACGACGAACGGCACGCTGGCGATACCGACAGCATTCATGGATTCGTCTCCTCCCATTTCATGGGGCTCACGCGGAGCAAGAGCCCATCGACCTCATCGATGACGACGACGGCGCCCGACTCGACGGGCGCGGACGATTCGGCGCTCCAGATTTCGCCTTGAAACGTGACTTGCCCGCGCGGATCGAGTGGCGTGCTCGCGACGGCGCGAGCGCCGATCAGCGCCTCGGGCCCGAACGTGTGACGGCGGCGCTGAGCGCGGATTCCGGCGCCCACGACCAACAGGAAAAACGCGGCCGTCGCGGCGACCGCGGGAACGATCACGACGAGCGAGACGCGCAGGAACGGGAGCGGCGAGCGGACGAGCATCAGCGAGCCGAGGAGGAGCGAGGTGATTCCTCCGATCGACAAGATGCCGTGCGAGGTCACCTTCACCTCCAAGATCAATAAGATGATCCCCAGCAGAATGAGCAGGACGCCGGCGTAGTTGAGCGGCAGGCTCTGGAACGCGTAGAACGCGAGGATGAGCGAGATTCCGCCGAGGATTCCCGGGAGGATCGCGCCGGGGTTCGACAGCTCGAAGAAGATTCCGTACACGCCGATCAGCATCAGGATGTACGCCACGTTCGGGTTCGAGATGACCGCGAGGATCCGGTCTCGGAGCGTCGTCCGGAACTCCTCGACGCGCGCGCCGCGCGTCCGCAGCACGATCTCGCCGCCGGCGACCTCGACCGTTCGCCCGTCGATCGCGGCGAGGAGCGAATCGACGGTCGGCGCCGCCAGATCGACGACGCGATCGCGCACGGCGTCGGCCGAGGAGAGAGCGACGCTGCGGCGGACCGCGTCCTCGGCCCACTCCTCGTTCCGGCCGCGCTTCCGCGCGATCGACCGCGCGTACGCGACCGCGTCGTTCGTCACCTTCCCAGTCATCGTCGAGTCCATCCCGCCGCCGATGTTGACCGGGTGAGCGGCGCCGATATTCGTCCCCGGCGCCATCGCGGCGACGTGCGCCGCCATCGTGATGAACACACCGGCGGATGCGGCGCGCGATCCCGGGGGCGCGACGTACACGGCGACCGGCACCTCACTCGAGAGGATTTTCTTGACGATCTCGCGCATCGACGTGTCGAGACCGCCCGGCGTGTCGAGCAAGATGAGCGCGAGGTCGGCGCTCCGCTCCTCGGCCTCGGCGATCGCCTGCACGATGAAGCGCGCGGAGACAGGCGTGATCGGGTCGGAGACCGTCGCCTGCACGACGAGCGATTCGCCGACGCGGCCGAACGAGGCGCCCGACGAATCGGCGGGATCGGCGCGGCCGGTGGACGCGGCGAGCGCGACGGCGAGGAGAGAAGAGAGGAGAGCGGCAAGGGGGGGCTGACGCACGCGGCGAATGTACGCCCGACCCAGAGAGGCGTCAACGCGCAGACGGAGAATGACGCCCGGCATCGATTTGCTATAGTCGCCGGCCGATGACCGACGATCAGGCGGCCGGGCGTTCGGCGTCGGACGAAGTCGCGGCCGGCGCCGCGGCCGCAGACCGTCGCGGATGCACGCGCCGCGAGGGACTCGCCGCGCTCGCGCTCTTCAGTGCGATCGCGCTCCTCTTCTTCGCAGACGTCCTCGTCGGAAACCGCGTCCTGATCACTTCGGACTTTCGCTGGTTCCACCCGTGGGCCGAGCACACCGATCTCCCCGCGGCGACCGGATTCCGGTACGACTCCGCGCAGAGCTACTTTCCGAGGCGGCACCTCTCGCGCGCGGCGCTCCTCGGCGGCGAAGCGCCTCTCTGGAATCCGCACGCCGCCCTCGGCATCCCGCTCCTGGCCGACTACCAGACCGCGCCGTTCTATCCGCCAAATCTCATTTTGCTCCCGCTCGACGCGATGACCGCGATGGGCGCGTTCGCGTTCCTGCACGTCGCGCTCGCGGGATTTTTCATGTACCTCTTCCTGCGCGACGCCGGCGTCGGACGCGTCGGGGCGGCGTTCGGCGCGCTCGCGTTCCAGTGGAACGGATATTTCGTCACGTACGAGGGACACCCGACCCACATCGCGACCGGAATCTGGCTTCCGTTGCTCCTGTTCCTCGTGCGCCGCGCGCTCCTCGCGCCGCGCGGGTTCCCGATTCTCCTGACGCTCGCGCTCGCCTCGCTTTTTCTCGCGGGGTTTCCGCAGACGCTCGTCACGTCGTGCTACGCGCTCGCGGCATACACGCTGTTCGTCCTCGCCGTCGAGATGCGCGGGCCGCTCCGCGAACGCGCGGGCCGCGCGGTCGCGCTCTTCCCGCCGATCGCGATCGCGATCGCGCTCGCCGCTCCCGAATTGCTCCCTTCGATCGAGATGGCGAGGCACTCGGCGCACGAGGCGTTCACGCGCGATTCGGTCTGGACGATCAACGACATCCCGTTCGTCACGTACCTCAAGGCCGTGTTCCCCGATCTGTTCGGAAACCCCATCGACGGAACGTCGTGGCTTGCGTACGCGCACCGAGGGCTTCCGCACCCGAACGACCTCGGCGCGGTCGCGTACGCGGGCGTCCTCACGCCGCTGTTGGCGATCGCGGGGCTCGCGGCGCTTGGACGACGGGGCGCGCGGCGCGCGCAATCGATGTTCTTCCTCGGGCTCGTCGCCGTCCCCGTGCTCTTCATGTCGGTTTCGCCGGCGAACCGTCTTCTGTGGCGCCTCCCCGGCTGGGGGTTCTCGACCGAGCTTCATCGCGTCGAGTTCCTCGCGTTCGTCGGCGGGAGCGCGCTGGCGGCGTTCGGTTTGGAGGCGGCGCTCGGCGGCGCCGGGGATCGGGCCGGCTCGCGAGCGCGGCGCTCGCTCGTCGCTTTCGGCGCACTCCTCGTGCTGTTTCTCGGCGCGTTCACGATTTCCGGGCCGCGCCTTCTTGCCGGGATCGCCGAGGAAATGGTCGGGATCATTCAATACGCGGGGCGGGGCGCCGAGGCGCTCTGGGTCACGCCGCGGATGGCGCGTTGGATCTCGCAGGATGTGCCCGGATGGGTCGCGCACATCCGCGGGGGGATCGTGCTCTCCGTCGCGCTCGGAACGGGCGGAGTCGTGCTCGTCTTCGCGCTGGTTCGCGCGCGCGCCGGCGCCCGCGGCGGCAGCGCCGCCCGCGGCCTGGCGCCGCTCGTCTTCGCCGCGCTCCTTCTCGCGCTTCACGCGATCGACGTCACGCACGCCGCGCGCCGCTACCACACGCCGCAGCCGCGTGCCGCCTGTTACGCGGAAACGGAGGGAATCTCGGTGATCCGGGCGGCCGTCCGCCAGCGGCCGGGGCGACTCTTCCGCTTCGGACGCGGCATGATCCTCGAGCCGAACATCCCCTCCGTGCTCGGGCTCGATGACGCCGGCGGCTACAACGCGCTTCTCTCCGCAGAGTACGGCGAGTACTTCAACGCGATCGAGAAGGGCGCCTATTCGCGGGGCCGCGAGGTGATTCGGTTTCTCGACCCGGCGTCGCTCGACTCGCCGCTGTTCCGACTGACCGCCGCCCGCCACATTCTCGTCCGGTCGTGGCGCGATGCGGGACCGCTGTTCACCGACTGGCCGTTCCGGGACGTGGCGCGCGTGCGGTTGTCGCCGGATCTGCGAGATCCTGGCCGCTTCGGGATCACGACGGCCATCGCGACGCGCGACAGCCTCACGCGTGAGGGCAAGCGCGTTGAACCGACCCTGGATGAAGTCCCCGCGTTCTTCTGGACGGCCAGCGGCGGCGCCGCGATCCCGCTTCCCGCTGGAGTCGGCGACACGCTCGCGGTGCGCTGGCATGCGTTCGTCGAGGACAGCGTGATGCTCGAGTTGGCCGTCGGCAGCCAGGAGGCGCCTCGGGTGATCTGGAGCGGCGCCGTCGGCGGGCCGGGCCATGCGGTACTGGGACCAGACAAGAGCGACCCGAGAGGCTGGGTCTCGGCAGCGCTCGGCGCGGTCGCCGATGACGCGGTCTTGTTCGTGAGCGTCAGGATGCCGGGCGGAGACCTTTCCTCATCGGCAGAGGCGCGGAAGCGCCTCCTTCTGTCGCAGTTCAGCGTGCATGCCGGAGCGGTCTCGGATGAGGCATCCGTACCGCACGGCGGCCTTCGCCTGAAGTACGCCGGCGATCTCGTCTTGTTCGAATCCGACCGCGCGCTCCCGCGGCTGCGGCTCGTGTCGCGCGCGATCGTCGAGCCCGACCGCCGGCGCGCGCTCGAGCGGCTCGCGTCGGGCGAGATCGACGTCGAGAGCACCGCGCTCATCGATCGGGCGCCCAATGTCACGCTGGATGATTCGGCCGCACCGCCCGCCGCCCTCACCGCCGCGCGAATCGTCCGCGAGACGCCCACTCGCATCGAGATCGAGACCGACGCCGGCGTCCCAGCGCTGGTGATTCTCGCCGACACCAACTACCCTGGCTGGCGCGCCGAAGTCGATGACCAGCCCGTCCCGATTCTCCGGGCGAACGCGCTGTTCCGCGCGGTCGCGCTTCCTGCTGGCCCGCATCGCGTCAGCTTCTGTTTCGTGTCGCCGCCGTACCGGGCCGGATGCCGCGCCGCGCTCGCCGCGCTCGTCGCGCTGCCAATCGCGGCGCTCGCGGGGCGCCGCCGCGCGAGGCCCGGCGCGAGCACGAGCGCCGGGGCCGGCGCTCGGCTCAACGATCCGGCTTGAGCAGCCGAACCGGGTTGGTGAACGCGAGCGGCTCGCTGCCGCGCCACGCCTCGAGCCGCACGAGCGACGGCCGCCGCGTGTCGAGCACAACCGGCTGCGCAGTATCCGCGAGCATCCGCCGCTCCACGTAGCGGAGGGTCGCTCCGTCGGGCTCGATCGCCGCCTGGACGAGCCGAACCTCCACGCCCGCGCCGCCGCGCACGTCGTCGATCCCCCTCGCCTCGACGCGAAGGAGGGCCGAATCGCTCTCGCAGACTCGCACCCCGCCCATCGGGGTTCCGTCGACGGTGAAGTCGAGCGAACCGTGGAACGCGAGCGGATTGCCGAACGTCGCGCGGCCGTCGCGGAGCCCGGCGATCAACCGCGGCCGGTCGGTTCCGCGGCTCCAGACCCACGTCACGAACGGGTTCGGCATCGACGCGTCGTACTCGTTCCCGTGCGAGTCGCTCACGCCGGTCCCGTTGATGAACAGGCCGCGCGCGTTGAGGTAGTCCCAGACCCAGAGATGGTGCGGCAGGTCGGCGCCGCCTCGCCGCAAGTAACCCACCTCGAGCAGGTCGGCGCCGTACACGCGAACGGCGAGAAGACTCTCCGCGAGCGCGGCCGCGCGCTTCGTTTGATCGTCGTCCGCCGGCAGCGCGTCCGACGTCCTAGTCCCGAACATGTGATTGAACGAGACGAGCCCGCCCGCTGCGTGGACGCGGGCGACGAGCGAGTCGGAGAACCCGGCGTACGGCGGAATCGGCCAGAGCGCCGCGAAGGCGGTCGAGTCGTCGGCGAGGAACGCGTTCATGTGAACCGCTGTCCGATTCGACTCGCCGCCGAGATACTCCTCGAGACCCCATTGGCGCGCGCCCCGCGCGGCCAGCCCGCGGAGGCTCGCCCAGGCCGAGTCGGGCTGGGGCCGCCGGCTCACGAGCGCCACGTCCCAAAACGTCGCGCGCGCCGTCCCGCCGCACCGCGCCTCGACGCCGAGCCGGATATCCGTCGTCGTGTTGTCGTCCCCTTCGGGAAGAAGACGCGCGTAGCGAAGGAGCGGGATCTCGATCGCCTGCTCGCCCGGCCCGACGAAGAGATCGACCTCGACGGAATGCCGGCCGCGGACGGCGGCGCGCGGCGGGCCTGCGCCGCGCCGCAGACGAAACACGAGCGACTGCTGGATCGAGCGCCCGTCGAAGCGGTGCCAGCTCAGCGGGAGCTCGATGACGGCGCTCGCGTCGGGACCCGACGCCCCCAGCTCCGCGCGGAGAAGGAGCGACGGCTCGCAATAAAGCGGACGCGCGAGATCGAAGCCGCGCACGCGCCGCCGGCCCCGCTCCGACTCGCAGAGCCGGTAGCTCATCCGATCGAACGCGTCCCGACCGCGGCTCGTCAGCGCGATCGTGAGCCGACCGTCCGACAAGCCCGCTTTGGCGCGTCCCCCGGTGACGATCGGCTCCATGTAGCCGACCTCGTTCCGGCCGCGACGCGGGAACAGGATGCCGAACGTCGCGGTGTCGATTGCCGCGGCGTGAAGCTGCAGATAAAACCCGTTCCTCTGATCGAGAAAGTTGGTGTGGTCCGACCACCAAAGGACGTCGTACCCCGCCGCTTTGGCGAAATCGGAGTGCCACGACATCGAGCCCGGCTTCTCGGGACTGTTGTGGTGCGAGTGGCCGTGCACGTGGAGCTGGACGGCGACGGGACGCTCGCCGCCGGCGTTCCGCTCGCGCCGGCGGGGCGCGCCGTGCGCCGCGCATCCAGCCAGCGCCGAGGCGGCGAGGAGGGCGGCGAGCGAACGGAGGGCAGCGCGAGTGGCGGACACGACGGGGCCCGACGCTAGCACAGGGCCGCTCGATTGACACGCAAGGCCGACCGCTCTAGAGTCGCCCCGATGCGCGCGCGACGGCTGTGGCTTTTCCGGTCGGCCGCGCTCGCAACCTCCCTCATCGCGACGCTCGCCGTTCTAGAAGTCGCGACGCGCGTCATCCAGCCGATCGAGATTTTTCAGGTTCGCGGCGCCACCGAGACGTTCTGCGAACACGACTCGCTCCTCGGTTGGCGGCTGCGGCCGAACGCCGCCGGCCGGTTCGCGAAGCGGGATTTCGATTGCGCCGTCTCGATCAACAGCGCGGGATTCCGCGATCGCGAGTTTCCCGTGAGGAAACCCGCCGGCGCGCGACGAATCGCGATCCTGGGCGACTCGATGACGTGGGGATTCGGCGTTGACAACGATAGCTGTTTCGCGAAGGTTCTGGAGCGGAGTCTGGCCGGACGGCCCGGATGGGAAGTCCTCAACTTCGGAACGATCGGCTACGGCACGGATCAAGAGTTCTTGCTCCTGCGCGAGGTCGCCGCGGCGTACGAACCCGACGTCGTGGTCGTCGCATACAACCCGAACGACCTCTTGAACAACATGACCGCGGCGGAGCACGGATACGCGAAGCCCTACTTTCGGCCGACGCCGGAAGGTCTCGTCCTCTCCGGGGTGCCGGTGCCGCGCCTCGAGAGATCGGGGGGACCGTGGAAAATGGGGCCGGTGGGACGATGGCTTCTCGATCATTCCGAGCTGTACGCATTCCTGCGCGTGCGGCTCGATTTTCTGTTCGTGCGGTTCGGGGCGCTGAGCGTGCTCGGGCGCGCCGGCGGGTACGCCGCCGTCCTGAGCGGGACCGAAGGCACGAGCGTCACGCTCGCGCTGATGGACAGCGTGTTCGCGACGGCGCGCGCGCACGGCGCCCAGCCGGTTCTCCTGTTGACCAGCTCGCCTGGGATCGTGACGGGGGCGGTCCCGGGCGACCTGTTCCAGCGAAAGCTCGGCCCGCACGCCGGCCAGCGCGACGTCCCGGTCCTCGACATGCTGCCGGTTCTGAAGGGGGCGGGCGCCCCGGCGGGGCGTTTGTTCTGGCCGCACGATGGGCACTGGACGCCGGAGGGCCATCGGATCGCGGGAGAGGCGCTCGCGCGATTCCTCGAGGAGCGCGGGATCGTCGGCGGCGGGTGAGCCGCGCCGTCGATCCCGGTCGGCCGCTGCGCACTCGAAGTCATCGCGCGGACGCGTCGAGCCGCGCGAGCCGCTCCCGCGCCTCGGCGAGATCCGGCTCGGCGCGGAGCGCCGCGCGGAGCGCCGCGGCCTCGGCCGCCCGGTCGCCCTGCGCGCCGCGCGCGTCCGCCAGAACGAGCCACCCCCGGACGAGCTTGGGCTCTCCCGCGAGGAGCGCCTCGAGGTCGGCCGTCGCGCGCGCCGAGTCTCCCGCCGCGAGCCGCGCGCGCGCCAAATCGACGCCGACCTCGGCAGGCGCCTGCCCGCTCCCCCACGCCGCCGCGAGCTCCTCGACCGCCTCGTCGGCGCGGCCCAGCTCGATGAGCGCGATCCCGAGGTTCGCGCGCGTCGTCGGCGCCGGGTCCCCTTCGAGCGCGCGCCGGAATGCCGCGACGGCAGCCGCCGCGTCCCCCGATTCGAGCGCGAGGATCCCGATGCTGTTCGAGACGAACGGCGCGTACTCCGGCTGCTGCGCGAGAAGCTCCTCGTACTCCTTCCGGGCCGCGTCTCCCTCGCCGAGACGGACGAGCGAGTTCCCGAGCGAGTAGCGCGCCGTCGCGAGGGTCGGTTCGAAGCCGAGGGATCGCCGGTACTCGTCGGCCGCCGCGCGTTCGTTCCCCGCGCGCTCTTCGGCGTACCCGAGGACGACGTGCTGCGCCGCCCGCACGGACGCCGAGCCCGCTCGATGAAGGCCCGCGCTCACGAACACGAGAATCAGGAGGATGACGACGAGCCGCCGTTCCGCCGGGCGCCACGCGCGCGAGCGCGCGAGCGTGCCCAACTCGACGAGAGAGAGGCCCGCGTACGGCAGAGCGAGGATCAACAGCGGCATCCGGTATCGCGAGATCACGAGGAACGTGCCCGCCCCCAGAAAGAGCAGGACGCAGGCGGCGAGAATGAACCGGCTCTCGGACTCCTTCCGAGCTCGCCGGATCAACGCCGGCAGCCCGAGCGCCACGATCAGTCCCGCGCTGACGGGGAACGCTCGAATCCATCGCGCGTGGCGTGAAAGGAAATCTGGGACGTCCTGGTTGTTGTCCAGCTCCTGATTCCCCACGACGAGGTAAAGACGCTTCAGGAACAAGTGCGCGAACTCGGCGGGGCGTTCCCGGAGTAGCGCAAGCCCGCGCGAGAACCAGTAGCCCGAGACCTCGGACGGTTTGAGGCGCCGGCCGAGAATCTGCTCTGCGACGCGTCGCGAGCACGTCTCGACATTGTCCCGGTACTGCTCGCCGAACACGAGATCGAGTTCCTTCGTGCACGGCGTGATCGACGCGCTCCCGTCCGCGCCCGCGTGGTTGCCGAGGTAGAAGTTGATTCCACCCTGGGCCGAGATCGGGATCCAGTCATCGAGGGCCGCGCGGTACCAGAGAACGACGGGAAGGATTGGAAGCGCGAACGCGAGGAGAAACGCGGCGGCGGCGGACCGGCGGCGGCGCAGGTAGAGCGCTGCGGGGATCGCGATCGGAAGGAACGACGGGCGCGCGATCGAGGCGAGGCCGAGAAGAAGCCCGGAGCACGGCGCGCCGCCACGGGCGCTCGACAGGAGGGAGATCGCGGAGCCGAGGACGAGCGCCGTCTCGAGCGGGAGCGAGAGGATCTCGCCGTCGAAGAAGACGATCATCCCGTACCCCGCGTAGAGCAGCGCGGCGACGAGGGCGGCGCCACTCGAGACAAGCCGCCGCGCGAGCACCCACACCAGCACGGCGTTCGCCGAGCCGAGCACGGCTTGCACGACTCGGACCGTATGCGGGCTCTCCCCGAAGGCCCGGAATACGCCCGCGAGAAACCACGGATACAGCGGCCCACGGAAGTGCGACTCGGCGGAAAGCCACTTTCCGGAGAGTGCGTCGTTCGCTCGCAGGCGGTACCAGTCGCCGTCGAGAAAGAAATCCAGGAAGTACGGCAGACCGCGGGTGCTGTAGACGTACACGAGCCGCGGCAAGAGTGCGGCGGCGAAGACAAGCGCGACGGGCCGCCATCCGAAGGCCCAGGATCGCTCGGATCTGCTCAGGAACGACTCCTTTCGCCGCTCGGGCGGGGGGCCGCACCGTCCCAGGCCGGCCGCCGACGACTCTTATCGGACCCGGTCGGTTCCGTCACGAGGAAATCGTTGATCGACCCCGGGGGCGATGTTATATTCTTTCGCGCAATTGTCTTGCCGACATTTTCGAGAAGGGAAATCAGGCCCGCATGTCGACCACCGAGAAGACCCCAGCCGGGACTCGCCGCGTCGAGACGATCGACGACGTCATCATCCGCTTCGCGGGCGACTCCGGCGACGGGATGCAGATCACGGGCGGCCAGTTCACCGCCACGTCGGCGATCGTCGGGAACGACATCGCCTCGTTCCCCGATTTCCCCGCGGAGATCCGCGCCCCGGCCGGCACTCTCCCCGGCGTCTCGGGCTTCCAGCTCCACTTCGCTTCGTCGGACATCTACACGCCGGGCGACGCGCCCGACGTTCTCGTCGCGATGAACCCCGCCGCGCTGAAAGTAAACCTCGGCGATTTGAAGCGGAGCGGGACGATCATCGTCAACAAGGATGCCTTCGCCCAGAAAGACCTCGATAAGGCCGGCTACAAGTCGAACCCGCTCGAAGACGGGTCGCTCGCCGCCTACCGGGTCATCGCGCTCGACCTCACTCGCCTCACGAAGACGGCGCTCGAATCGACCGGCCTCTCGTCGCGCGAAATGGAGCGTTGCAAGAACTTCTTCTCGCTCGGGATCATGTACTGGCTTTACGGCCGGCCGCTCGAGCCGACGCTCCGGTTCATCAAGGAGCAGTTCAAGAAGAACGAGAAATACGTCGAGGCGAACACGCTCGCGCTGAAGGCCGGGTACACGTTCGGCGAAGCGACCGAAGTGTTCCAGATCACGTACGAGGTGCCGCCCGCGTCGCTCCCGCCGGGCGAGTACCGGAACATCAACGGAAACACAGCGCTGACGCTTGGCGCGATCACGGCCGCGCGGAACGCGGGGCTCGAGCTGTTCCTCGGGTCGTACCCGATCACGCCCGCGTCCGACATCCTCCACGAGATGTCGCGGTACGTGAACTACGGCGTCTGCACGGTTCAAGCGGAGGACGAGATCGCGGCCGTGACGTCGTCGCTCGGCGCGGCGTTCGCCGGCTGCCTCGCGATGACGACGACGAGCGGGCCGGGCGTCGCGCTCAAAACCGAGGCGATCGGGCTCGCGACGATGGTCGAGCTGCCTCTCGTGATCGCGAACATCCAGCGCGGCGGGCCGTCGACCGGGCTGCCGACGAAGACGGAGCAGGCCGACCTTTTCCAGGCGCTGTTCGGCCGGAACTCCGAGGCGCCCGTTCCCGTGATCGCGGCGCAGACGTCGGGCGATTGCTTCTACGCGATGTACGAAGCCGCGCGGATCGCGCTCAAGTACATGACGCCGGTCATCCTCCTTTCCGACGGGTACCTCGCGAACGGATCCGAGCCGTGGCTGATTCCCGATCTCTCGAAGCTGGCGCCGATGGTCGTCCGGAAACGGACGGACGCGGCGGGATTCCATCCGTACCTGCGCGATCCCGGCACGAACGCGAGGCCGTGGGCGGTGCCCGGCACGCCGGGCCTCGAGCACCGGATCGGCGGCCTCGAGAAGGAAGACGGCACCGGAAACGTGTCGTACGAGCCGCTCAACCACGAGAAGATGGTGCGGCTCCGCGCGCAGAAAGTCGCCTCGGTCGTGCAGGACGTTCCCGACGCGGAGGTCTTCGGACGCGAGTCGGGCGACCTCCTGTTCGTCGGATGGGGCTCGACGCACGGCGCGATCACCGTGGCGACGCGGCATCTGATCGCCGAGGGGCATTCGGTCGGCCATCTTCACTTGCGCTGGCTCAACCCGATGCCGAAGAATTTGGGCGCCGTCCTCAAAAAGTGGAAGCGGGTCGTCGTCCCCGAGATGAACTTGGGGCAGCTGTCGTTCGTTCTCCGCGGAAAGTTTCTCGTCGACGCGCTCAGCCTGTCGAAGGTTCAGGGGCGGCCGTTCACCGAGAGCGAGATCGTCGAGAAGGCGCACGAAGTCCTGGGAGGCTTGCGATGAGCACACCCGTCGACACCGCCGCGAACGCAGCGAACGCCGCGGCGCCGCAATCGAAGAAGGACTACGTCACCGACCAGGAAGTCCGTTGGTGCCCAGGCTGCGGCGACTACGCGATCCTCAACGCGGTCCAGCAAGTCTTCCCGGAGCTCGGCATCCCGCGCGAGAAGTTCGTGATCGTTTCTGGGATCGGCTGCTCGAGCCGCTTCCCCTATTACATGAACACCTACGGCTTCCACACCATCCACGGGCGGGCGCCGGCGGTCGCGACGGGAATCAAGGTCGCGCGGCCCGACCTGTCGGTCTGGGTCGTGACCGGCGACGGCGACGCGCTCGCGATCGGCGGCAATCACGTGATCCACATGCTCCGCCGTAACGTCGGGCTCAAGGTCCTGATGTTCAACAACCGGATCTACGGGCTCACGAAGGGGCAGTACTCGCCCACTTCGGAGCAGGGAAAGAAGACGAAGTCAACGCCGTACGGCTCGTCCGACCGGCCGTTCAATCCGATCACGCTCGCCCTCGGCGCCGACGCGACGTTCGTCGCGCGCTCGATCGACGTCGACGGGCCGCACATGAAGACGATTCTCAGGCGGGCCGCGGCGCACAACGGAAGCGCGTTCGTCGAGATCTACCAGAACTGCAACATCTTCAACGACGGCGCTTTCGAAAACGTTCGCGAGAAGGAGAGCCGCTCGGAAAACGCGCTCTACCTCGAGCACGGCAAGCCGCTTCTGTACGGCAAGGATCGGAAGCGCGGCCTACGCCTGAACGGGTTCCACCTCGAGCCGGTGACGGTGGGCGAAAACGGCGTGACGGAGAAGGATCTGTACGTGCACGATGAGCACGCCCCGGATGCGGCGGCGGTCCTCTTGGCGCGACTTCCCGGCCCGCCCGAGACGCCGATCCCGATGGGCGTGTTCCGCGAGGTGACCGTCCCAACGTTCGAGGACAAGGTGCGGGAGCAGATTCGAGACGCGGAGACGCGATTCGGCCCGGGCGACCTCGAGAAGTTGATTCGCTCGGGCGATACCTGGGTGGTGAAGTCAGCGTGAGGAACTTCCGAGCCGCCACGGGGTTTCATGGCGGTACGCGCCGCCCACGGGCGGAAGGAACATCGAGAATCCCCTGGCAGTCGTCCCACATGGAAAGGGAGAGGAGAGACACATGACGGTGAACCGGAAATCTGTGGCCATGCTCGCGCTCGTCGCGGTCGTTGGCGTCGGCCTCGTCGGCGCCTACCGTTCGAGCGCGTGCGACGGGGAGAAGTCGACCTCGGCATCCGCATCGAAGGCGAAGAAGGCGGGCTTCATCCACGCGAGCGCCGGCGACTGCGGCAAGTCGACGGGCGCCGCAAAGCAGGCCTCGTCGAAGGGCGGCGAGTGCGCGTCCGCGAAGACGGCCAGCAAGGCCGAGTGCGCGAGCGCCAAGAAGACGAGCGGCGGGTCGGCCTGCTGCGCCGAAAAGGGCGCGGCTCAAGCGTCCACCGCCGGAACCACGTCGATCCTTCCTGTCGGCGCCGGCTCGGGCTGTCCGCACAGCTCCGTGCAGACGACGGGCGCAGCCTGCAAGACGAGCAGCGCGACGTGCGCCTTCACCGACAACTGCGACGGCTGCAAGATGTACAAGAAGTACTGGTCGTCCCTCGAGAGCGCGAGCCGCGAAGTCGTCACGCTCCCCGACGGGATTCTCATCCACATGACGTCGGATGATGCCGCGGTCGTCTCGGATCTTCAGAAGTACTCGGACGAGAAGGCTGAGATGATGCACGCGATCGCGAACAAGACGTTCGACGGAAAGCTCTGCTCGTTCTGCGAAGAGCGCGCTCGCTCGGTCCGCGGCGCCAGCTTCCGCGTCGCGAACGCGTCGAACGGCGTCTACACGATCATCACGTCGGGCGCTCCGGAGACGGTCGGCCAGCTTCACAAGATCGCCGAGGCCGAGACGGCGACGAAGACGGCGATCAGCGGTTAGCCTCGCAAACTGGAATCATGACGGGGCGCTCCTGCCGATCCGGCGGGGCGCCCCGTTTCACGTGATGCCCCCTCGCAGCCAGCGACAGACGGCGCGGTGACCCGCGCTCCTCGCAGGAGCTTGCCGTCGCAAAGCTCGGCGGCGGCCGGCGGGACCGGCGGGGCCGACGCGCGCGGAGCCGAAGCGCGCGAGCCGGACGCGGCCGGCCGAACCGCGCGCGACCTGTTTCTCCTCGTGCTCATCGCGGCGCCGATCGTCCTCGTCGGCACGCTGTCGTACTTCACCGGCCACTTCGGCCCTCTGATCGACGGAGTCGACTACGCGCAGATCGCGCGCAATTTCCTCGAAGGACGCCCGTTCGTGTCCGACGTCGCGCTCCCCGTGTCGATCGCGTTCCCGTTCGGCCGCTCGCTCCCCCAACCGTTGATCTACCGGCCGCCCGTCTTTCCGGTTGCGCTCGCGCCGTTCCTCGCTCTCATCGGCCCGACGGATCACGCGGTGATCGCGGCCGGGGTCGCCTTCGCGCTCCTTGCCGGCGTCGCCACCTACGTCTTCGGCCGCGCGGTCGGCGGGCGCGCCCTCGGGCTCTGCTCGGCGGCGGTCGTGATGCTCCACACCGGGCTCTGGAGCGAAGCGGGGCACGGCAACGCGGAGCCGCTGGCCGTCGCGCTCGTCGCGCTCCTCCTCGCGCTCCTCGTCACGCGCCGAGCCGGATGGGCGGGTTTCGTCCTCGGCGTTCTCGTTCTGACGAAGGCGCATCTCCTCGCGCTGATCCCCGCGCTGTTCATTCCGGCGTGGCTGCGCGGATCGGGGCGCTGGCGAGACCTCGTCCGCTTCGGCGCCGGCGCTCTCGTCGCGGTCGCGCCGTGGGCCGCGCGCAACCTCGTCGTCACCGGACGTCCGTTCTTCGACCTCCACACGTACACGGAGGCTCAGCAGGCTCGCTCGCGCGCTCCGGTGTTCGAGTTCCATCGCCGGACGGAGGTCGTGTCCGCCCAGACAATCGTGCGAAGCGACCCGACTCGCGTCTTGGATCGCGCCGGTGGAAAGCTCCTGATGAACGCGCGGCGGATGCCGGCGTACATCGGCTGGGGCGCGATCACGCTGTTCGGCCTCGCGGTCTGCGCCCCCGCCCCGGCAGGGCCGCGACGCGACGTTCGACGCGTCGCGCTCGCCGCGGTCGGATCGCTCGGGCTCCTCCTGGCGCCGACGGCGATGATCCCGCGCTATTTTCTCCCCCTGCTCCCGATCGTTGCGGTCGGCGGCCTCGACGCCATCGCGCGGCTCATCGCCCGGCTCCCCGCGTTGACGCGCGCCGTCCCCGCGGCCGCGGCCGCGCTCCTGATCGCGTGGCCGGCGGGCGCGCGGCTCGCCGGCGACGCGATCAGG
>Ga0247727_10002176_pt1 | contig 45179 bp, 35 predicted proteins | sample WisWelCaveWW1625_FD_202498 | JGI IMG/M metagenome (GOLD analysis project Ga0247727, IMG submission 202498) | Biofilm microbial communities from Wishing Well Cave, Virginia, United States - WW16-25 | ecosystem: Environmental > Aquatic > Deep subsurface > Groundwater > Cave microbial mat | place...
GGTGTTTCGCTCGAGCGGCGGCCGGGTGCGGATTTACGAAGTCTCGGCTCAGTGAAAGCGCAGGGTAGCGGTCCCGGCTGGGCCCTGGTAAACCAGCTCCACCGGCCGGATCGTCGCGGTCTTGCCCTTGTAGGGGAAGTACAGGTACCCGCTGATCGGCAGCTTCGCCTCGTTTTCGGACAGGACCGTTTCGGCCACCACTTCCTCGGCCCGAACCGGCTCGGGCCGGATCTCGGCGTCGGGGGCCGGCGGCCTGGGGGGCGGGTAGCCGGGCCGGCGATCTCCCGGAAAGCGCTCGACCGCCGGCGGGCGCCCCAGGATGACGGCCCCGCTGCCGGCGCCCGCCACCGCTTCCAACTGGCGGCGCCGCTCCCAATCGGGATACTTCAGGGAGGCCATCACAAACTCGGGACCGTGAGGCGACAGCACTTCCTTCTTTTTGCCGCCCAGGCGGAGGCTGAAGTGGCGGGCGGCCACCGCCACCGTCTGACCCGGGGCGGGGAAAACCGCCACCTCCACCACCAGGTAATCCTCGAGGACGAAGGTGAGCCCGCGGGCCGGCAGGCTGCGAACCAGGAACTCGGCGGCCAACGTCAGGTTCGGCAACACGGCCTGGACCGGGTATTCCGCCGCGGACTTCCTGGCCACGGTGCCCTGGCCGGCAACGACCCAGCTCCAGGCCAGCAACAGGCCAGCCGTGCGGCGGCGCATGGTCCCAGTATAACCCGCGGGGTTCGACGCCCGACCGGTTGACAAACTCATCCGGCGGTGGCGCAATCAAGCCGGGTCAGCCGAGCGGGACTGACTCAGAACAAGAAAGGAGCGGGCCATGGACGGCAGCGTCAGGGAAGAATTGATTGGTCTTGCAAACGAATGGGACCGGGAGATGGTCGAGAACGACGCGGAAGCGATTGGGCGGTATATGGCCGACGATTGGACGATTATCGGCCCCGACGGCAGCGTTTGTGACAAGGCGGCCTTTCTGGGATTAGTGAAATCGGGGGCGCTGAGTCACGACGTGATGGAGTCCGACGAGTTGAAAGTCCGCGTTTACGGCGCCGCCGCCGTGGTCACCTCACGAGGGGTATCCGGAGGGAAGTACCAAGGGCAGGCGTTCCGCGAGGTGGAGCGGGTGTCCTGCGTCTTTGTCAGGCAAGAAGGGCAGTGGAGGTGCGTGTTAACACACCTCTCGCGAATCGCGCAGAAGGAAGATCGCTGAAGCACGGCGTTAGGCGGGGCGGAAGGAGTACGCCGAAGGAAGACACGAAGATGCACGGACTGATCGGCAAGATGACCGCCGTTGAAGGTAAGCGCGATGCGTTGATCGCCATTCTGCTCGAAGGCGCAAAGGACATGGCCGGCTGCATGAGCTACGTCGTAGCGAAGGATCCCGCCGACGCGACTGCGATCTGGATCACCGAGGTCTGGGACAGCCCCGCGAGTCATAAAGCTTCTCTGACGCTTCCCGCCGTCCAAGACGCGATCAAAAAGGGTAAGCCATTGATCGCTAGGTTCGACCAGAGTGTGGTAACGGAGCCTGTCGGCGGTCACGGTCTCAATCCAGTGAAAGGCCGCTAAAGTGAAAGGCCGCAGTGAGCCGCCTAACTCGGCGCCGCAGGCAACGGCCAAGACCAGGACGCGCCTGAGCGCCGGAGCCGTTGGGCCGCCCCGAGGCGGAGCAGGAGCAGATCCGTGTCCACGATGCCGCCTGTCACAGCATCCATAAGGTATCCTTCGATGAGGCCACGAGCGTGTTTGGGTGATTTCCTCGGCGCCACGGTCGCTGACCCCGACCACTCCCTCGACGAACATCGATGCATCACCGTGGGGCTGTCAAGTCGGGGCCGCTTGCTGATGGTCGCTCATGCGGAACGCCACGAACGGATTCGGATCATCAGTGTTCGAAAGCTGACCTTGAGTGAGAGAAGAGCCTATGAAGAAACGCAGAAATGAGAGAGCCCGCGAGTTGCGCCCCGAATACGATCTGCGCCAGCTGCTCAAGGGAGGGACCCGGGGCAAGTACGCCAAGCGCTACCACGCTGGCGCCAATCTGGTTCCGCTAGATCCTGATGTTCGAAACGTTTTCCGCGACGAGAGAGCAGTGAATGATGCCTTACGTCTCGTGATCCAGTTGCGCAAGATTCGCAGTCGCAGGGCTGGTGTCACTTGACGTCAGACCGCGGGCCCAACCCGGCGCTGCCGGCGACGGCCAAGAGCGGGCGGCGGTTGAGCGCCAAGTCGCTAGCCAGCCCCGCACGTCGGCGCCGTGTCGCCGCTTGAGAAAGGTCGAGGGCCGCTGGCCCCGCTGGCCCCGTGACTCGTGGCCGCGCTGATTCAGCAGTGCATGCAGGCCGCAAGACGATGGAAGGCTGGCGAGTCGCGGGTCGAGTGCTGCTATGCTGGTCGAAACGAAAGCCGGACGGCGCCAACTTTTCTGTCTGCTGCTGGCCGCCGCCGCCGGGGCCCAGGACGGCCCGGCGCCCAAGCCCCAGACCCCGGCGCCGAAGCCCCCGGCAACCTCGGCGAGTCCCGCCGCCGGCCGCCGCGTGGAGCTGAACCTGCTGGGCGGCGCCAACACCGCCGCCGGGGAGAGCCGCCGCAACGAGAACGTCACCTTCAATCTCATCGATAACAACGCCCTGAAAGAGCTGAACGTCCGGATGGGCAACACCGCCACCATCGTGGAAGAGTTCCGGCCGGACCGCAACTACTTCGGCGTGGAGTTCGGCAGCCGGACGCCGGCGCCGCTGCACCTGGGTCCCGGCCGGGTCTCGGCCCTGCACGGCGCCCTCTACGAATCGCACGGCAACAGCGTCTTCAGCGCCCGGTCGTTTTTTCAGGCCGGCGAGGTGCAGCCGGCCCGCGACAACGATTACGGTTTCTCCCTGGGCGCTCCGTTGTGGCGTGGGGCCACCCTGGCGCTCGACGGCTCCCAGCAGAAGATCCGCGGCAGCGTCAACGGCAACGTGCTGGCGCCCAAGGCCGGGGAGCGGACCCCGCTGGCGACCGACGCGGTGCTGCGGGGCATCGTGGAGCGCTTTCTGGCCGCCTATCCGCGCCAACTGCCCAACCGCACCGACATCGACGAGCGCGCCCTCAACACCAACGCCCCGCAGGCCATCGATACCAGCAACGCCTCCCTCCGCCTGGATCAGACCGGCCCCGGCCGCGACCGCTTCTCGCTCCGCTACCTCTTCACAGGACAGTCAGTGGACGCCTTCCAGCTGGTGGCCGGGCAGAATCCGGACACCGACACCAAGGCCCACACCGCGCGGATCACCTGGCACCGCACCTGGACGGCGGAAACGGTCACCGACCTGTCGGCGGGTTTCGACCGCGTCGGCTCGCTGCTGGCGCCGGAGCCCAACGCGGTGGGCCCCTCGGTGTCCTTCGGCTCCGCCCTGGAGACACTGGGCCCGGGATCCAGCATCCCGATCGACCGCGCCCACAGCAGCTGGCGCCAGGCCGGGCAGCTCCGCCAGGTGCGCGGGCCTCACGCCTGGACGGCCGGTTATGAGGTGGTGCGGCGGTATATCAACGGCACGGAATCCAGCAGTCACCGGGGCACCTTGCAGTTCCGCAACGACTTCGGCCGCGACGCCATCACCAATCTTCGCCTGGGAACTCCCACGCGCTTCTCGGGCGCTCTCGGCGACGCCCACCGCAATTTCCGCAACTGGGAGGGGCAGCTCTACGCCGGCGACAGCTGGCGACTGCGGTCCAGCTTCACCTTGCACTACGGGTTGCGTTACCAGCCGGGACCGGCGCCCACCGAGCGGCGCCGCCTCAGCGTGCTGCCTTATGACTGTGACTGTAACAACCTGGCCCCGCGCTTCGGCTGGGCGCTGCGTCTCCCGGGCCACTGGGGCGTGGTCCGGAGCTCCTATGGGCTTCACTATGGCGAGATCTTCGCCGTTACCTTTCAGCAGATCCGGTTCAACCCGCCGGGCAACGTGAAGTTCGAGCTCACCGAACCGAACCTTGCCAACCCCCTGGGCTCCCTGCGCCCCGAGGATTTTGATCCCGGCGCCCGCAGCGCCATCTACGACCTGTCGCCGGAGCTGGCGGCCCCTTACTCTCACCAGTACAATTTCAGCTGGGAGCCGCTCGACCTCAGGAACTGGAAGCTGCAGTTGGGCTACGCCGGCAGCCGCACCCACCAGCTCTTCATGCTGTGGCATACCAACCGCGCCCGGCCGGCGCCCGGCATTGCCCAGACCACCGCCACCGTCAACCAGCGGCGGCCGGAGCAGACCCACTTCGAGATCCGACGGGTGCTCAACACCTCCCGCGGCTACTTTGACGCCGCCCGGGCGGCGGTGGGCGTTTCCCGCTGGCGCGGTCTGTCGCTCGACGCCGCCTACTGGTTCAGCAAGGCCATCGACTTGGGGGGCAACTACACCAACCTCGCCGCCGGCGAGGAGGGCGGCCAGGGCCGCAGCCAGTCGGAGTTTTTCATCCACCAGGACCTGAAGGGCCCCAGCTCCTTCGACCAGTCGCACGCCTTCCTGCTGCGCTTCTCCTACGACACCCCCTGGACCCGCCGGCCCTGGCGCCACTGGACTCTCTCAGCAGTACTACTCACCAAGACCGGAACGCCCTTCAACATCCTCACCGGCGCCGATGGCCCCGGCTACGGCAACGTGGACGGCTCCGGGAACGACCGGCCCCACCTGCTGGACCCAGGCATCCTGGGCCGGACGATCGGCCACCCGGACAGCTCGCGACTGCTTCTTCCGCGATCGGCATTCGCCTTCCTCCAGCCCACCGATCCCCGCGGCAACCTGGGACATCACGTCTTCCGCAAGGCCGGCATCGGGAACGTCAACGCCTCGCTGGGGCGCACCTGGCGCCTGGGCTCGGAGAAGTCCCTCACCCTGCGGGCCGAGTCCATCAACTTTCTGAACACCCCGCAGTTTGACGCCCCCACGCGCGAGCTGGCCTCGCCCAGCTTCGGCCAGATCACTAATACCCTGAACGAGGGGCGAACGTTCCGGTTTCTGCTGCGGCTGGGTTTTTGAGGCCCGCCCTGAGGCGGGTGCGCGACACAAAAGTGATGGGCCAGTCGCAACCGCCCTTTCTCGCGCCTGCCGGTGTCATCCCGAGCGCAGCGAGGGATCTGCTTTCGCCCCGGCACACAACAGCAGATCCCTCGCTACGCTCGGGATGACAATTACGCTCGGGATGACAATGGCGGGGCCGGCGGTTGCCGCCACTTCATGTCGCGCACCCGCCGCTCACAGCCCGGGTGAGCGCGCCCCCTGAGGGCCGCGCCTGGCCTTGTCATCTTGCCACTATGACTTGTGTCATAATGCCACTATGAGGTGATGGATTATGACACCCTATCGTCCCCGCGAGCTGGCCTCCGGCCTGGCCGAAGCGCTCGGCGTCGCCGGCTTCGAAGCGGAATGTGATTCTCCAGTTTCCGCTCACGCGGATGTGTCCATAGTCGTACTCCGCTGCGATCGCCCTACCCCAGAATCTCCTTCACCACCTGGCCGGCGATCCCGGTCAGCCGCACATCCAGCCCCTGAAACTTCACGCTGAAGCGCTGGTGGTCGATGCCCAGCAGGTGCAGCATGGTGGCGTGGAAATCGTGGACGCTCACGGGCTTCTCGACGGCGGCATATCCCAACTCGTCGGTGGAGCCATGGCTGATGCCGCCCCGGACGCCGCCGCCGGCCAGCAGAAACGAAAAGCCCTTGATGTGGTGGTCGCGGCCGTCGCCGCCCTGGGACATGGGGGTGCGGCCGAACTCGCCTCCCCACACGATGAGGGTCTCGTCCAGCATCCCCCGCTGCTTCAAGTCCCGGATCAGGGCGGCTGTGGGACGGTCCACCTCCTGGGCCTTGATGGCCACGTTCTGCTTGACGGCCCCGTGGTGATCCCAGTCGCGGTGATACAGTTGGATGAACCGCACGCCGCTTTCCGCCAGCCGCCTGGCCAGCAGGCAGTTGGAGGCAAAGGAACCATCACCCGGACGGGCGCCGTACAGATCCAGGGTGGATTGCGGCTCCCTGCTCATATCCATGAGGCCGGGGACGCTGGTCTGCATCCGGAAGGCCATCTCGTACTGCTCGATGCGGGTCAGGATCTCCGGATCCCCCAGCGCCTTGTGCTCCAGCCGGTTCAGGGCGTTGATGGCCCGGATGGAGTCCTGCTGCGCGGCGGCGCTCAACCCCGGCGGGTTCTGGAGGTGCAGCACCGGGTCGCCGGCGGAGTTGAACTTCACCCCTTGAAACCGGCTCGGCAGCAGGCCGGCCGACCACTGCCGCGCCGCAATGGGCTGCATCTGCCCGCCCTTGCCGGCGGACGCCAGCACCACGAACCCCGGCAGATCGTCAACCTCGGCGCCCAGCCCGTAAATCGCCCACGACCCCATGCTGGGCCGCCCGGCGATGATATGGCCGGTATTCAAAAAGGTGTGGGCCGGGTCGTGGTTGATCTGCTCCGTCCACATGGACCGGATGATACATATGTGATCCGCCACCCCGCCGATCTCGGGGAACAGTTCGCACATCTCCTGGCCAGACTCCCCGAACCTGCGGAAGGCGTGCTGGGGGCCAAAGCACACCAGCTTCTCGCCCTGCAATTGGGCGATTTGCTGTCCCTTGGTCATGGATTCAGGCATCGGCTGGCCGTGTATGGCGGCCAGTTTCGGCTTGTAGTCGAAGGTCTCCAGGTGCGACGGTCCTCCGGCCTGGTAAAGAAAGATCACGCGCTTGGCCTTGGCGGGGTGATGCAGGGGCTGGATGACTCCGCCTGTGGGTGCGGCCGTGAGGCGCCGTGCCAGCAGCGAGCCGAGCGCGAGGCGGCCCAGGCCCGCCACGCTGGTCCCCAGAAACGCCCGGCGGCAGATCTCAGTTTCTCGTAATGGTCTCATGGAGGTTCAGGATGGCCCGCGCCACCGTCGCCATGGCCGCCAGCTCCGGCGGCGCAGGCCCAGTGGGCAGCGGGACTTCGCCGGCGGTCAGAAACTCTCGGGCGCCGGCCGGATTGGCGCGGAACTCGGCCAGGCTCTGGCGATGCAACCCGGCCAGAATGCGGCGCTGCTCGGGGGTTGGCCGGCGGTTCACGGCCCGCAGGAAGGCCCAGTCCAATTGCTGCTCCAGCCTCTGGCCTCCCTGCCGCAGGATGTTGGCGGCGAATACCCGCGCGGCCTCCAGAAAGATCGGATCGTTGAGCAGCACCAGCGCTTGCAGCGGGGTGTTGGAGCCGCTGCGGCTGACGGTGCACTCCTCCCGGCTCGGAGCATCGAAGGCCAGCAGGCTGGGATGCAGGAAAGTCCGCTGCCAGTGCGTGTAGATCCCCCGGCGATACAGGTCCGGCCCGCGGCTGGCCGAGTACTCGCGCTTCGGGAAGTTCATAGCCCCCAGGTAGCCTTCCGGCTGGTACGGAAACACGCTGGGCCCGCCGAACTTCTCGGCCAGCAGGCCCGAGACCGCCAGAGCAATATCGCGCACCGCCTCGGCCTCCACCCGAAAGCGGCTCTGGCGCGCCAGCAGCCGGTTGTCGGGATCGCGCTCAACGAGCTGGGAATCCACCCGCGACGACTGCCTGTAGGTATGGCTGGTTACGATGGTTCGGACCAGGTGCTTCACATCCCAGGCGTGGGCCCCGCTCCCCGACGGCTCCAGGAACTCGGCCGCCAGCCAGTCCAGCAGCTCCGGATGCGCCGGCCACTCTCCCTGCGAGCCCACGTCATCCAGGACCTTCGAGAGCCCCTGGCCGAAAAACTGCCGCCACAGCCGGTTCACGAACACCCGGGCGGTGAGCGGATTGTGGCGCGACACCAGCCAGTTGGCCAGCTCCAGCCGCGTGGCGCGGCGGCCGGCTTCCAGCTTCCCGAGGAACGAGGGAATGGCCGGCTCCACCATCTCGCCGGAGTCATCCATCCAGTTGGCGCGCGGCAGCACCCGCGTTTCGCGGGGCATGGCGGCCTCGGCCACCACGGCCTCGGGAATCTCCGCTTGGGCCAGCTGTTTTTGCGCCTCCAGCCTGGCCGCCCTCGCCACCAGCGCCTCCAGCTCCGGGGAGGCCCAGCGGAAGTGTTCCGCGATGGCCTTCTTCTGGCTGTCGGTTCGCTTCTGCTCCGGCGTCCGCAGCGCCTCCTGAACCGGCCGGGGCAGGCCGCGCTCCACCATCACCGTCAGCGTGGGTGCTCCGGGCAGCCGCGCCCGGCTCTTGGCCCGGGCGTCGCCCAGCTCCGGCCAGGAGTGCTCCCCAGCCGAAAGGGCCAGCCGGAAGCGTCCCATGGTCGCCCGCCGCCAGTCCGACTCCTGGCGCAGCCGCACGGTCACCAGGTCATCGCTGCCGGTCAGGACCTTGGCGTCGAACCGCAGGGCCAGAAACGGGCTGCGGGTCTCCCCGAAGGCGATGCCCCACCCGGTCATCGGATCTGCGTCGATGGCCGCCATGGCCGGATGCTCCAGGGGCTGTCCGACACGGTCGCTAGTTGCTAATACAAACGAGAGCCGGCGAGCCGGCTGCCCGGCGCCCGACGCCAGCTCGGCTTCCACTTCCGTCAGAACGAAACGATCGGCGCCGCGGCCCAGCCGCGACCCCGGCAGGCTCTCGTCCTGGATCACCTCCAGGCCCAGGGCCGTCCACACCCCTTCCCCGGGACGGAACGTCACGGCGTAGATCTCCTGATCCGGATTCGCTCCCCCGGCCACCACCAGTCCCGGCACCGGCGCCCGCTCGGTGACCAGCGTGGCGGCGCCTTCGGTGACGCTATAGAAATTGCTGTCCACCGGCTCGTCGTTGAAGATCGTGAGCGTGGCGCCGCGCCAGGCTCGGGCCGATAGGGGCCGCTGGTATTGCCACGCCAATCCCCCCGACTCATGCTGCTCCAGGATCCGCTTCTCCCATTCCACGCGCCGGCCCGCCAGCCCCTCGCCCCGCTCCTCCAGCTCTCTTCTGGCCTGCCGCAACTGCTCGTCGAGTTCCCGCAAGCGCCGGCTCTGCTCCTGGCTCGCCAGCGACATTCTCGAACCGTGGGCGGTCGCTCCCCGGGCCGGTACCAGGCCTGTCTCCTTGAGGTCAGCGAAGAAGGCCTTCATGGCGTAGAAATCCCTGGTGGTGAAGGGATCGAACTTGTGGTCGTGACACTCGGCGCAGCCCAGCGTAGCGCCAAGCCAGACGCTGCTGGTGGTGCGCACCCGGTCGGCAGCGTACTTGGCGAGGTACTCCTTCGGCTGCAAACCCCCCTCCGAGGAAGTGCGCAGGATCCGGTTGTAGCCGGAGGCAATCTTTTGCTCCACCGTGGCCCCGGGGATCAGGTCGCCGCCCAGTTGCTCCCGCGTGAACTGGTCGAAGGGCTTGTTGTCGCGGAAAGCCCGGAGCACGTAGTCGCGATACGGCCACGCCGGGAAGGGGGTATCGCCGTGGAAGCCGGTGGTGTCGGCATAGCGCACCGCGTCCAACCAGTGCATGGCCTGCTTCTCGGCGTAGCGAGGCGACGCCAGCAGCCGGTCTACGACTTTCTCATAGGCATGAGGCGACGGGTCTTTCTGGAAACCCTCGACCTCCTCGGGCGACGGCGGCAGACCCGTGAGATCCAGCGTCACCCGGCGGATCATGGTTCGCCGGTCGGCCTCCGGCGAGGGCGCCAGCCCCTCCCGTTCCAGGCGGGCCTGAATGAAGGCGTCAATGGGGTTGCGCACCGGCGCCCGCCCAGCAGGCATCTGGGGCGTCGCCGGACGCCGCACCGGCTCCCAAGCCCAATGCCCTTCGTACCTGGCCCCCTCGGCGATCCAGCGCCGCACCATCTCCTTCTGCGCCGGGGTCAGCTCCTTGTGGGAGTATTTGGGCGGCATCAACAAGGCCGGGTCCTTGGCGAAGACCCGCTGGACGATGGCGCTCTTCTCCGGATCGCCCGGGACAATCGGCACCGCCCCCGAGGCCGTACGCTTCAGCGCTTCCTCGCGAATGTCCAGCCGCAATCCCACCATGCGGGCATTCTTGTCGGGACCATGACAGCGAAAGCAGGTGTCCGACATGATGGGCCGGATATCGCGGTTGAAGCTGACCGGCGCCGCCCAGGCCACCCCCGCCGCGACCGCCAGGCTGCCCGGAATCCGCATAGCTCCTATTATGCTATGTTTGTTCCCGATATGAAATCTCTGTGCCTCTGCGCCTCTGTGGCTATCTTGGCGCCGGCCCTGCTCCGCCCCGACGTCCGCGAGCACCCCGGCGGCAAGGAACTCCCCCACGACCGGTACAAGTGCGTGGTCAGCGAGATGGACTCCCCGGTCCAGCAGGTCTACATCAAGAGCCGGGACGGCCTCTACGTCGCCGCGGCGCTGCGCAAGCCCAAGGGCAACGGGCCGTTTCCGGTGCTCATTCATTTCCACGGGGCTCCGGGCGGACGCGGCATGGAGCAACTGGTGGGCTGGTCGCGCGGCTCGACCGGGGGCCCGGTCTGGGAGCGTTTCCTTCAAGAAGGCTTCGTGGTGGTGGTGGCCGACTACCGCGCCGTGCTGGGCGGCATGCCGGCCATGACGGCCTCCATCTCCCCGAACCAGGTCAGTTACGTCGATGACGGGCTGGCGGTGGTCGACTATGTCCGGGCGCTGCCCTACGTGGATCCGGCGCGGATCTCGGTCTACGGCGTCAGCTTGGGCGGGAACCTGGTGATGCACCTGATCGGCCGCACCAAGGTCCGCTCGGCGATCCTGGGCGCTCCGGCCGTCATGGGCTTCCTGGGCGTCAGCATGCCGGCGGCGCCCCCGGCGGGCGGCAACCCCATGGACCGCTTCAAGAACCTGCAGATCAACGAAGAGTTAGCTGCGCGGAATATCGCCCCCATCGAGTGCCCGGTGCTGATCCTGGTGGGCACCGCCGACGCCCTGATCCAAATCGACCGGCCTTTGCACGACCTAATGGAGAAAGCCGGCAAGCGCGTCCGCATGGAGGTCTACCAGAACGGCTACCACGATTTCTGCATCGGCCCTCAGGGCCACGCCGGCCGCAAGGAGCCGTTGCTGGACGCCACTCTGGACGCCCTGGAAAAATCCGTCGACTTCGTGAAGAACGGATTGCGGTAGCACAGGCATTCCTGCCTGTCGCCTCGAGTTTGGACATTCCCGTAGGGTTGACTACAGGCTGGGACACGGCCAGGACCTGTCATCCCGAGCGAAGCGAGGGATCTGTTTTTTTGCGAAAACCAGCAGATCCCTCGCTTCGCTCGGGATGACGGGCTTCGGCCCCGGAGCGGCCTGCGGCCGAGCCGCCCGGCACATCACAATCGCCTCAGATTCCAGCGTGCGGGCTAACCGATTCCGCAAATCGCCGTCTGATTAAGATGAACAGCCCGGATCCAGTGGATTCTTTTCTACAGGACCTGAAGTACGGCCTCCGGCAACTCCGGCTGCATCCCGGTTTTGCGCTCACCGCCATTCTTTCTCTGGCGCTCGGAATCGGCGCCAACACGGCGATCTTCACGCTGGTCGATCAGATCCTGTTGCGGCTGATGCCGGTCCACAATCCCCGCGAGCTGGTCCAGCTTCGGCTGGAGGGCGGACGCGCCGGCTCCCAGAGCGGCGACGGCCTGCACACCTTCTCTTATCCCCTCTATCGCGCGTTCCGCGACCGCAACACCGTTCTTGCCGGACTCACCGGACAGATCGTCGAGCCCGTCAGCCTGGTGGGAGACGACCGAAGTGAGATGATCCGGGCCGGGCTGGCGGCCGGAAGCTTCTTCCACGTTCTGGGCGTGCAGCCGCACCTGGGTCGCCTGCTCACTGCAGACGACAGCAAGGCCAAGAACACCAGTGCCGTCGCGGTTCTCCAATACGACTTCTGGCAAAACCGTTTCGGAGGCAGACGCGACATCGTTGGCTCCACCATTCGCCTGAACGGCTCCCCGTTCAGCGTCATCGGCATCGCCGCCCCCGGCTTCGAAGGCACCGATGCCGGGTTGCCCACCAACCTGTGGGCGCCGATTACGATGAAGCCCACCCTGACGCCGCCCTGGGAGGAGCTCGAAAACGAAAGGAACGCGTGGTTCTATCTCTTCGGACGCCTCAAGCCCGGCGTCCCCATGGAGCAGGCGCAGGCCGCCATCAAGGTGCTCTATCGCCAGCGCCAGGAGGAGGAACTCAAAGCCGACTTCTTTGCAAAGTTTCCCGAATCGAAGGACCGTTTTCTGCGCGGGAGCCCCACGCTGATCCCCGCCGCGCGCGGCCAGTCGTTTCTTCGCTTCCGGTTCGAGCGCCCCCTGCTCGTTTTGCAGTGGCTGGTCGGATTCGTGCTGCTCATCGCCTGCACCAACGTGGCGAATTTTCTGCTGGCGCGCGCCGCTGCGCGTCAAAGAGAAGTCGCCATTCGCGGCGCGCTCGGCGCCAGCCGCGGGCAACTCATCCGGCAACTCTTTGTCGAAAGCCTCCTTCTCGCGGTTGCCGGCGGAGCGGCCGGGCTTCTGCTCAGTTCCTGGGTGGCCAAGGGGCTGGTCCGATTCCTGCCCTTCGACCGCGCCAATATGTCCCTTTCCACCGCGCCGGACCTCCGGGTCTTGCTCTTTACGACCGGCATCACCTTGCTCACTGCGTTGCTCTTCGGACTGGCGCCCGCGCTCGAAGGCTCTCGCGTCTCGCCCGGCGGAACCCTGAAGGAAGAGGCGGGCGCCGTCGCCGGCGGTCATGGGCACGTGCGCCTGCGAAAAACCCTCGTCGGCTTGCAGGTGGGGCTCTCGTGCCTGCTGCTGATCGGCGGCGGCCTGTTCGCGCAGACTATGCGCAACCTCCAGAAAGTGAACCTCGGGTTCAACACCGAGAACGTCGTGATGTTCGGTGTGCGGCCTGCCACCGTCTATGATGAGGCTCGCAAGCGGCAGGTCTTTCGTTCCGTGGTGGAGAGCCTGGCCACGGTGCCGGGCGTGAAAGCGGTCGGCGCCAATTCGACCCGGCTCCTGACGGGAGGGCGGTGGGACTCGAGCCTCACCATTCCCGGCGTCGAACCGAAGGAAGGCAATCAGCCGTGGAGTTTCTTCAACGCCATCACCCCCGGCTACTTTGAAGCCCTGGGCATCCCCATCCGGGCGGGCCGCGATCTCACCTGGGCGGATTGGGGCGGCTCGCGCAAGTTCTGCCTGGTGAACGAAGCGCTGGTCAAGGAGTATCTCGGCGGCGGCAACCCGTTGGGCCGGATGTTGGGGCAGGGCACGCGGGCGCCCCCCGACCACGAGATCGTCGGCGTCTTTGCAGACTCCAAGTATCACGACGTCCGCGGCGAGATCCCGCGCCAGACCTTCGTAAACCTGGATTCCCGCCTGCGCTTCACCGGATCCATCAACGTCTACGCCCGCATCCAGGGCGACCCCCGCCAGGTAATGCCCCAGCTTCGCGATCAGGTCCGCCGCCTCGATTCGAACCTGGTGGTGTCCGACATGCGCACCCTGGACGACCAGCTCAACATGCGCCTGGCCAACGAACGGCTGCTCTCGTTTCTGTCGGTGGGCTTTGCGCTGGTGGCGAGTCTGCTCGCCGTGGTCGGACTACACGGCGTGCTGGCCTTTGTGGTCGCCCGGCGCACGCGCGAGATCGGCATCCGCATGGCGCTGGGCGCTGAGCAAGGCAACGTCATCCGCCTCGTCATGCGGGAGATGCTCCTGGTCATCCTGGTGGGACTCGCGGCCGGCGTAGTCACCGGTATCCTGTGCGGCCGCTATGTCGAGAGCCAGCTTTTCGGCGTCAATGCCGCTGACCCGGCGGTCTACGCGACCAGCGTAGCGGTCCTGCTCGCCGCTTCCCTCGCCGCCGCGTTCCTCCCCGCCCGGCGCGCCTCCCGGATTGATCCGATGCGCGCGTTGCGCTACGAGTAGGTCGCTGGGAAACGACCACGTCGCTGCGGATCGATGCAGGCCGAGTTGTCGGTAGCACAGGCATTCCTGCCTGTACCGGGACAGGCAGGCATGCCTGTGTTTGCAGGATTCCCGCCAAGGGCGCGTTCCATGGGAACACTGGTCCAGGATCTCAAGCACAGTTTGCGCCTGCTGCGCCGAAGCCCTTGACGGCGACTACCGACCCGACTACGCGCTCAGGTGGCTCGAAACCAGGTTCCGCCGGAGTTCTCGCGGAGGTCCGGCAAAAGCGTGCCTGTCCGGCCCCTTCTATGCCGCCGCGATCGGATGGATCTTCGCCTCAATCTGGTACAGAGAAGCACGAGCGACATCGAGATCATAGGCGGTTTGGAGGTTCATCCAGAACTCAGCGGTCGTTCCGAAATAGCGCCCTAACCGAAGTGCGATGTCCGGGGTTACGGCGCGCCGTTCATTGACGATCTCGCCGATCCTTTTTGGCGGCACCCGCAGGTCGCGCGCCAGGCGATTGATACTGATGCCGAAATCAGCCATGAATTGCTCGCGCAGGATTTCGCCGGGGTGAAGGGGCGCGCGTTGAAGTCGTTTGGACATGCTGTTTGGTCTCCTGTTCAGTGGTAGTCCGTGACCGCCACATCATAGGCAGCGTCGTCGCGCCATTCGAAGCAGATCCGATACTGATCGTTGATCCGGATACTGTATTGGCCCCTGCGATCACCCTTCAGTGGCTGCAACCGGTTGCCCGGCAGTATGCCGAGATCGGCCAGGTTGCCGGCAGCAGAGATCATGCGGAGCTTCTGGAAGGCCTGCCGGGCACAACTCTGAAAGCGTCTGCTTCGACCGGTCGCGTATAACTGCTCCGTTTCGCGATCGTGGAACGTCTTGATCAAGTCTCAATTATAGCGCCGAGCGTGATACCCTGGAGAGCCCCCTCGCGTGACGACCAAATCTGCGCCGGACTTGCTGCTGACTCAGCTAGCCCCAACATATAGATTGCGGATGTGGAGGACTATCCGTGAACGGAGTCCAGAAATTGTGGTAAGATCGGCCCAGTATGGGCGGGCTCGAGCTACGGCCCGGCGCCATCGGAACTCCACGTTGAAGTTACTAATCGGCTAAGGGCGTCGAGGGCATGCGAACGATCGTCAGTCCTTTTCTGACCGTACCATTGTTAGGCTTTGCCCTGGCAGCGTCTGTAACAGGAGCCGATAGCCCGCCGAAACCAACCGCTTTGGCCACCCAGAGCGCCTCCCGAGATGGAGGGGGCGTGGTGGCTGTCAACACCTTGCTCACCTCAGGAGTCTCTGCGTCGTTTTCGCTGCCTGCCGTCGGCAGCTTCACGGTGTTCAAAGGCGAATCCGGTTATCGCATCGTGGTCCCCCCCGGCGCCCGTCGGCTGGAAGTGCGCCTGGTGACCACCACCCCGGCTGTTAATCTCGATCTGTATGTCAGGTTCGGGAGCGACTTGGGAGGCGGTTGCCCCCCGGATTACTGTTCGGAAGGCCAGACGGGCAACGAAGTGGTCATTGTAACAGGCGAGTGCTCGGACCCGTCCCTGCAAGCCGGAACGTACTATATTGCCTTAGCGCAGAACACCACCGGAAGAGTGGCAACCGGGACCCTCACGGCCACGGTGTATGGCGCCCCGACTTCGCCCCCTTCCACCGGCACCCTGCTGACCTCCGGAATCCGGGCGCCCTTTTCCTTCAGCGCGGTCGCGGTTCCCACCCTGTTTCGAGGCAGCTCCAGCTATCGCGTGGTCGTCCCCCCGGGGTCTACCCAGCTTCAAGTCGTCCTGTCCACGGCCACGCCGGGGGTGGACATGGATCTGTTTGTGCGATTGGGCGCCGACGTGGAGGAAACCGGGGACTACTTTGTAGCCGACTACTGTTCGCAAGGGTCGACCGGCAGCGAGACGATTACAGCGACACCCTCGTCCCCAACGCCTCTGATCGCCGGCACCTACTTTGTCTCTTTGTTGCTGTTCACCACTGGGGAGGCAGCCGCCGGAACCGTGACCGCGACGGTCACGACCGGACCTTTTCCCGTCATTGACATTTCCCAAACGGGCGCTTTAGACTTCGGCGCCGTCACGGTTGGCCAGACGAAAGATCTGGCGCTCACCATCCGCAACACCGGGACCGCGGCCCTTACCGTCAACTCCATTCCCCCGTCCAACCCTCAATTTACGGTTCCTTCACCCGCGCGCCCCTTCACCCTGGTGGCCGGAGGGCAGCAGACCGTGGTGGTTCGATTCGCCCCCACCTCCGCCGGGCAAAAAACCGGAACCCTCACCATCGCGAGTAACGACCCTGTTCGCCCAAGCGTAGAGCTTTCGATCCAGGGGACCGGGGGTAGTTTGGCGCCGCCGGTAATCGCAGTGTCTGTTAACGCGGTGAACTTCAATGCTCAGGTCGGAGCCAGCCCGCCCTCCCAAACCTTCACCGTCCGCAACACCGGAGGCGGAACACTGAACTTTCAGGTCGCTAAGAGCCAGAGTTGGCTGACGGTTTCCCCGGCCCAAGGCGCCTCCGCCGGAGTGGAGGTCAGCATTTCGGTTTCGGTGAACACCTCCGGGCTCGCCGCAGGGACCTATACCGATGATGTGAGGGTCACCGACCAGGGAACCCCTCCCGCGACGGCACAGGTGATCCGGGTCACGCTAGTGGTTACCCCCGCTGCGCCTCAGCCGGCGATCGGCGTGTCTGCGACCAGTCTGCTCTTCACCGCGCAACAGGGCGCCAACCCCCCACCGCAAACGTTGGAGGTGCGCAATGCCGGAGGTGGAACGCTGAACTTCCAGGTTACAGCCAACCGGCCCTGGCTTTCCGCCTCTCCGGACCGTAGCAGTACGACCGGGCCGGGCGTGAGCATTCAGGTGTCGGTCAATACGGCCGGCCTAAGCGCCGGAGAACAGACTGGTGAGATTCGAGTTCTTGAGGCTGCGGGGCCGCCCGCGGCTCTGTCGGATCCATCCCAGGTTGCACCGGTGACCATCCCGGTGCGCTTGAACATTACGACCAGCGCTCCCCCCCCGACCGCACCCATCATCACGCGAGGCGGGATCGTGAACGCCGCCAGTTTCGTCTCTTCGGGCTTGCCAGGTGGGGCCATTGCCCGGGGATCGATCTTCAGCCTCTTCGGGACCAGAGTGGGCCCGGCGAGCCTGGTAACGGTTTCGGCGTTTCCGCTGGCAACCACCCTGGGCGGTGTCTCTCTGCGGGTAAGCCGTGGCGCCACCTCGGTGGATGCCATTCCCCTCGCCGTAACCGCGACACAGATCAACGCCATCATGCCTTCCAATGCTCCGCTGGGCGAAGCAACCATAACCGTGACCTACAACGGGGTAAGCAGCGTCGCAGTTTCCGTGCGGGTGGAAGAGGCCAGCTTCGGCGCCTTCACGGTCCAGCAAAGCGGAATGGGCCCCGGCATCATACAGAATTACGTCCCGCAGATCGACCAACCGCTGAACTCCACCGTGCAGACGGCCCGCCCCAGACAGGTCGTGACCTTGTGGGGAACCGGCTTAGGCGCTATCAATACAGCAGACAGCGCGCCTCCCCCGGTCGGGAATGTGCCGGGTTCGCTGGAGATTTTCGTGGGGGGGAAGCTCGTGACCAACCGGCTCTATGGCGGTCGAGCCCCCTGCTGCGCGGGGCTCGACCAGATCGTATTCGAGGTGCCTGACGATGCCCCCCAAGGGTGCCACGTTCCTGTGCTGGTTCGAGCCGGGAACGTTACCAGCAACGCCGTCACCATGGCGATCGATGCGGAGGCAGGACCCTGCCGGGATGCGGCAAATCCTCTGGCAGGGATCGCGGTTCGCGGCGGAAGGCAGGGTGCGGTTTCGCTGGTTCGTATCAACGTCCGCAGGTCGGACCCCGGCCAATCACCCCAGACCCTGCGCGTGGACCTGGGCAGCGCCAGTTTCCGTGAGGAGCGCGGCGGCGAATTCTTTTTTGATCCTCTCGGTTCCCTGCCGCCCCCTGGGAGCTGCACCGTTTTTTCAGGCCGTGCTGTCGATCTCAGTGTGCTGCTATCCGGGAGGCTGCCCGGTCTTCCGACGCCCAGCCGGGCTCTCGATGCGGGCGCCTCCCTCCAGGTACTCGGGTTGAGTGGGCAACGAACCATACCGCGCTCCGCCGATGCCAGCGGGGGCTACCTTGCTGTCTTGGGCACAACCAACCCGGCGCCGGGCCAGCCCAGCTTGCCTTTGTTTTTGGACGACGCGTCTTATATGGTCGAGGGTTCCGGTGGCAGCGAAGTCGATCCCTTCCGAGCCGACGTGAGGCTGCCTCCACAGGTCAACTGGAGCAATCGGGACCTGCTGTCCACGGTGAACCGTACCCAAGGGGTGACACTGACCTGGGCCGGGGGGGAGGGGTCCCTCCAGGCCATCACCATACTGGGTGGGAACGTGGATTCCCAGACCAATGCGTCGGGGATGTTCCTGTGCGTCTCGTCGCTCGCCACCGGCGTATTCACCGTGCCGGCCGCGGTTTTGAGCAGCCTGCCACCGAGCAACTTGCAGCAACCCGGCCAGTCGGTCGGGTTCCTGTTCTTGGGTACGGTTCCCACCGGCGACATAGCAAGGTTTACTGCCCGGGGGCTGGATGCAGGATTTGCGTTCTTTAGCTCCTGGGACGGGATTACTACCACATTTCGGTAGTTGGCCGACCTCTCCGGCACTGCGCCCGGCGCAACATCCCGAGCGCAGCCTATGTCATCCCGAGCGCAGCGAGGGATCTGCTTTCGCCCGGCGTAACAGCAGATCCCTCGTTACGCTCGGGATGACAATTGCGGGGACTGCCACGCTTTAGGGTTCCCGCTCCGATCGAGTGCCTGCTATTCTGGAAATGGATGCTTTCAGGTTGCAGGAACGCGGTGACTCTGCTGGGAGTCGTTATGACGGGCTTGTGTCCTGCTGGTGCCCAGACAAAGCAGCAACCTCCGCCCGACAAGCGGCCGGCCCCCGTCCAGTTGCTCCGCATACGTTTTTCCACCAACTCCGACTACACCCGAGTGGTTGCGGATCTGGCCCGGCAGGTTCGCTACGAATTCGACCAACTGGGGAATCCGGAACGCGTTTATGTCGATCTTTTCGACGCCGTGATTGGCCCGGAACAACGGGCGCGAGAGGTCCCGGTTGGTGATGCCTTCCTGAATCGGATCCGGATCGAAGAGAGAGCTTCTGTGATCCGACTGGTGCTCGACCTGAAGCGACCGGCGAAGTTCAGGGTTTTTGAACTGCAGGACCCGCCGCGGCTGGTGGTCGATTTGATCCCATCAAGCGCCGCCCCCGTGGTCACCAAGGCGTCTCCTAAGCCGCCCGTAGCTCCGCCGGCGGGGCCCACCGTCTCGGCCGTGATACCTAAAGTCCAACCCGCGCCCACGCCGCCAGTTCCTGCCCCGCCGGTTCCGGCCCGGGAGCTGCCGGCGCCTAAGCTGGACATTGTGATCCTGGACGGCGAGGGCGCTGTCCACAACAGCCGGGAACGTCCTGCAAGGGAACCGGTCATCGAGGTGCGGGATGAAAACAGCCGTCCCGTGCCCGGCGTCACGGTAACGTTTTCTCTGCCAGAGTCTGGTCCGGGCGGGACCTTTGCCAACGATACCCGGTTTCTGACCGTGATGACGGACGAAAAGGGTCAGGCTGCCGCCAGGACCTTGCGACCCAACGACGTTGCGGGGAAGTTTGAGATTCAAGTCATGGCCGGAAACCAAAGGGCGACTGCCAGTGCAACTATCACCCAGGCCAATGAGATGGCAGCCATCCGCGAGGTCGCGGCTGCGCCCGAACCACCCGTTGTCGCAGCACCGTTGCGCGCCCCGCCCCCAGAACCTCCCATCCAGCCAGCGGCAGTCCCAAAGATCAAGATTGTAATTGTGGAGGGGGACGGAGGCATCAGCAACCTAAAGGCGCCCACCGCCAGAACCATCATTGTAAGAGTCGAGGACCAGAACCAGCGCCCCGTTTCCGGGGCGGTCGTCAACGTGTCGTTGCCGAATGATGGCGCTGGTGGAATGTTCTTTGACGGCGGTAGAACCCTGTCGGCGAGAACCGCCGAGGACGGAACCATGGGCTTTAGTATCAAGCCCAACAAGATGGCCGGCAAGTTTCAAATTCGCCTGGCCGCTTCGTTCCAAGGCCAGACAGCCGTTGGCGCCGTGGCGGCCACCAACGTCACGTCTCCAGCGGCGTCGGGCGGGCTTTCTACAACCGCTGTTGTTGTTCTCTTGGGTGGTGCAGCCGCGGCGGGGCTGGGCGCGCGCGCCGCCATGTCGCGGAGTCGCGGTGGGGGCCCCAGCGCGCCACCACCCCAAACGCCAACGCCAACCATCAGCATAGGCGTTGGCAGTGGGCCCATCGTCAGCCCACCTCGTTAGCAAGACCCCCTTACCGCGCCTCTGTGACGTACCCCAGCCAGCCGATCAGCATCTCGTCGGTGGTGCCTTCGCCCCAACGGACGTCTTTCAAGGGATTGCTGGGGTTCTTGGGGTTGCCGGCGGAGTTGTCGAAGTAGCCGGTGACGTCGATGCGGGCGCCCTTCGGCAGCAGCATGGGCTGCCGGAAGACATAGGAAGTCTGCCAGTTGAAATCGTAGGGTTTGGCCCACACCAGCGGCTGCTCGGTTCCGTCCGGGAAGGTGACCGTGACCAGCATCTCGACCCCCAGCAGGTGCATATGAGGGGTGATGGAGTAAGCCAGCAGGTCGCCCGAAAGGGTCCAGCGGGCGGTTTCCTTGTGGCGCTCGGCGCCGGCGGGAATGCGGATCCCGATGTTGGCGATGGGCCGCGACCGGAAGTGTTTGGTGACCGGCTGGCGATTGAAGTGCAGCCCCAGGCTGCTGCGGTCCGTTTCCGCCTTGCCGGTCTTGTGGTAGTGCACCTGCATGACGATATCGGCCCCCTTGGCGAGCGGCCGGCCGACGTCCTCAGGCAGGCGCCCGGGCACGGCCCCCGGGGCCCAGCCGCCCAGCCCGCCACTCGGTAGGAAGCCCAGGCCGCCGAAGCAGGTGAATCCGGGGCGCGGGTCGGCGGAGTCGAGCTGGCGCGCCTTGCCGCTGACATCCGAGTAGACGAGCACGTGGTGCACCACCCGGCGGTTGCCTGGCCGGACCTCCACGGCCTGGATGTTGCGGTCCTCGACGTATTGGGTCGGCACTACAAAGCACCGGTACTCATCCACCCCCTCGGCGGTCATCTCGAAAGAGACCTCCGGGGTGATGACGGCGTCGGGAGCGCCTAGCAGCCAGTCGTCATTGTGCTTCACCGGCGGAGGCAGGTCCTTGAGGTTGCCCTTGGGAGCGCCGGCATCGACCCAGCGCGCCAGCGTCGCGATCTGGTCGTCGCTCAGCCGGCGCTCGTTCTTGAAGTCGCCGTAGCCCGGCACGGCGTGCCAGGGGGGCATCTTGCGAGCCTGGGTGGCCCGCTTGATCTCCGGGGCGAAGGCCTTCACCTCCTCGTAGCTGGTGAGCGAGAACGGCCCCACCTGGCCCGGTCGGTGACAGCCCTCGCAATTCTTCTGGATAAGGCGCGAAACATCCTTGGCGAAGGTGGGGGCGGTATTCAACTCCGCCGCCGGCGCTGCCAGGCCGGCTACAGCAACCGCAACCACTAACCAGAGGCGCATCCCGGGTTCCTCCGAGCCAAGCTGGGTTCAGTATAGCAGGACCCTTGGCGCCTCACCACTCCAAAGTAGGCGTATACCCCCGGCGTGCCACCTGGAAGTAGGCAAAGGCCCGCTCGGTGCCCACGCGGCCGCGCGGGGTCCGATCCAGGAACCCCAGCTGCATCAGGTAGGGCTCGTAGACCTCTTCAATGGTGACGGCGTCCTCACCGATGGAGGCGGCGACGGTGTTCAGCCCCACCGGGCCGCCGGTGTACTTCTCCAGGATGGTCCGCATCACCTTGTGGTCGATCTCGTCGAGGCCGAAGCGGTCGACTTCGAGCATGTCGAGGGCCGCCTGGGCCACGGCCCGGGTAATGCGCCCGTCCGCCTTCACCTGGGCGTAGTCCCGAACCCGGCGCAGCAGGCGGTTGGCGATGCGGGGCGTGCCGCGGCTGCGCTGGGCGATCTCTTCGGCGCCGCCGGAATCGATCTCCACATTCAACAGCCGCGCCGAGCGCTCCACGATGATCTGCAGGTCCGCCTTCTCGTAGTGGTTCAGCCGCAGCAGCAGCCCGAATCGGCTGCGGAGCGGCCCGCTGATCAACCCCGCCCGGGTGGTGGCCCCGATGGCCGTGAAGCGCGGAATCGGGATCGAGTGGGTGCGGGCGCCGGGGCCGGCGCCGACCATCAGGTCCACCCGATAGTCCTCCAGCGCCGAGTACAGCATCTCCTCGATGTCGGGAAGCAAACGATGAATCTCGTCGATGAAGAAGACCTGGCGCGAACGAATGGTGGTCAGCACCCCGGTCAGATCGAGCTTCCGCTGCAGCACCGGGCCGGCGGTCTGGTCGAAGGTGACTTCCAGCTCGTTGGCCACGATGGCGGCCAGGGTGGTCTTGCCGAGACCCGGCGGGCCGAACAGCAGCACGTGGTCCATGGCCTCGCCGCGGGCCTTGGCCGCCTGAATGGCGATGGCGAGGTTGTCCTTCAGGCTGGTCTGGCCGATGAACTCGGCCAGGGTTCGCGGCCGCAAGGAGACTTCGAACTGCTTGTCGTCGTCCTGGGCGTCGCCGGAAACGAGGCGGGAATCGGGCATAGGCGGTAGGACAGGCGCATTCCTGCCTGTCCATCATTTCATCACAATCTTCAGCGCCGCGCGAAACAACGGCTCGAAGGCGTCGGGGGTCCCGCTCTGGCGGGCCTTTTCGACGGCCGCTTCGGCCGCCGGACGGCCACAACCCAGATTCAGCAGGGCCGATACGACCTCCTCACCGCTTTCCCCCAACGCCGGCGCCGCCGGGGCGGCAGCCTCGGCCCCACCCAGCTTCTCCCGCAGCTCCACCACCAGCCGCTCGCTGGTCTTGCGCCCCACGCCCGGGATGCGCGTCAGCCGCTGCACGTCCCCTTGGCGGATGGCCTGCGTCAGCTCGTCGGCATCCAGGCCCGACAACAGCGTCACCGCCAGTCGTGGCCCGATACCGCTGACGCTGATCAGCCTCTCGAACAGCGCTTTGTCCTTGGCGGTGAGAAACCCGTAAAGCGCCAGGAGGTCCTCCCGCACGTGGGTGTGGATGAACAGCCGGGCCTCGGAACCCCGTTCCGGCAGCTGGTAGAAGGTCGAGACCGGAATGTGAACGCTGTAGCCGACGCCATCGACGTCCACGATGACCTGGTTGGGATGTTTCTCGAGCAGGCGGCCGCGCAGGTAGGCGATCATGAAACCAGTGTCTCAGGCCGCCAGGCCCATGCGCCGCAGCAGGTCCCGAAACCTGGCATCGGAGCGCACCCGGTCCAGGCGTGGGTCCGGCAGAAACCAGGCGTGCATGGACCTCTGTTGATAGGCCTTTTCGAACCACTCCAGGGCCCGATCCTTCTCGCCCATTCCGGCATAGACCACAGCCACGTACTCCGGCGGAACATACCTCCGCTTCGACAGAGCCTCCAGCTCCCGAAGCACTTTCTGCGCCTCGGCTGTTTGGCCGGCGATGCCATGGGCATATCCCAGATACCTCCATTCGATCACCCCACCCTTGGAAAGCGTCAGGCCCTTTGTAGTTCGGTTCCCTTGTGCTTGGCCAGCACTGGCATGGAGGAGAGAAGGCAGAGCGCAACAGCGAGAACGGTACGCATGCTTCCAGCTTAGGCGGCTGGAAGGCCGCCGGCAATCCGGCAAATACCCTACCACCTGGAAGGTTGGACTGGCGCACCGAGCGTGCGAAGAGGATGCTACACTCCAAGCATGAGCCGTGTGGAAGAGATCGAAGAAGCAATTGATCGCTTGCCGCCCGAAGAATTTCGGCGCTTCGCCGATTGGTTCCATCAGTTTGAGCATCGGCGGTGGGACGAGCAGATGGATGCTGACTCTGCTTCGAGACGGCTCGAGTTCTTGTTCGAAGAAGGCGAAAAGGAATCTGGCGAAGGGCTTCTTCGGGAGTGGCCACCAGCGAAGTGAAGTCGGTCGCCACTCGGCGATTCTGGGAGCTTTTCCATGCTCTCCCCCAAGATATACAGAAGCTCGCTGTCAAGAACTATCACTTGTGGCGGCGGAATCCGAGTCACCGGTCGCTTCACTTTCGATTCTTGAAGGGCAGGAAGGATCGCCTCACGATTCGGATTGGAGACCACTACCGGGCACTTGGCCGCCTGCAAGCTGGGACGGTCACGTGGGTTTGGATCGGCAGCCACTCTGACTATGACCGGCTCGTGCAGCCCTGATCCTACTTCCTTTGCAACACCGGCACCCCCTGCTGGTTGGGCTTCCGCGCCAGCGCCACCCCCGAGAACCGGGCAATCGAGATCTCGGCCCGGTACAGCACCCGGCAACCCTTCTCCAGGTGGCCCCCGAAGGCCCCCTGCGGATTCGACAGCGTCATGTGCAGGTGCGGCTCGCCGGCCGCGATGATGCCGTTGACGCTCAGGATCTCCATGGCCCCCTTGACGGTGGTGTGTTCCTGCTGCGGCCGGGCGGCCAGCGAGACCACCCCGTGGAAGGTGCATTCCTGCAACGACCCGGCGGCCGTCAGAACCGCGCCATCCTGGATGTCGTGCTTCTGGATGACCTCCAGGATTGACTCCAGCAGCAGATCGTCGCGGTCCAGTCGAATCCGGAAGACCTCCTGGATCTGGGCGCCGCCGAAAACCTTCGGGGGCGGGGGGTCCTCGGCCAGGGCGGGGAAGACCAGCAGCACGGCTAGCAGGCTGAATCGTGGCATGGACTGAGATTATCATGGTTGCCTGGAGGCCTGCGCCGGTCCTATGATGAGAAGCTATGGCCGCCAGCAGCGTTCCTACGGAGTCCGCCGGCGGGTCCGGCGTGATCGATCTCGAACAGCAGTTCGTGTTGCAGAACTACGCCCGCTACCCGCTGGTCCTTACCTCCGGCCGCGGCGCCGCGGTGTACGACGACAAGGGGCGCCGCTACCTCGATTTCATCTCCGGCATCGGCGTCAACGCCCTGGGACACAACCATCCCCGGATTGCCAAGGTGGTTCGCGACCAGGTCGGCAAGCTGGTGCACTGCTCTAACCTTTATTACAACGAGTACCAGGGACCACTGGCCGCCCGGCTGGCGGAGCTGAGCGGCCTCCAGCGGACCTTCTTCTGCAACTCCGGCGCCGAGGCCATGGAAACGGCCCTGAAGATGGCCCGGGCCTGGGGCGCGCGCCAGCATCCCGACAAGTTCGAGATCGTAGCCCTGGAAAACTCCTTCCACGGCCGCACCCTGGGGGCGCTGTCCATCACCGGCCAGGCCAAGTACCGGAAGGACTTCGAGCCGCTGCTCCCAGGGGCGCGGTTCGTGGAACTGAATAACCTCGAGCAACTGGAACAGACCGTCGGCGAGCGTACCGCTGCCATCGTGCTGGAGCCCATCCTGGGCGAGGGCGGGGTCTTCGCCCTGTCGCGGGAGTTCGCCGAGAAGGCCGCCGAGCTGGCCCGCCTCCATAACGCCTTGCTGATCTTCGACGAGATCCAGAGCGGCGTAGGTCGCACCGGAGCCTACTTCGCTTTCCAGCTCTGGCGCCAGGCCGGCTCGACCATCGTCCCCGACGTGCTGGCAACCGCCAAGCCGCTGGGGTGCGGATTCCCCCTGGGGGTGGTGCTGGCCAACGAAAAAGCCGCCGCCGCCATCGGGGCTGGCATGCACGGCAGCACCTTCGGCGGCGGGGCCCTGGTCTGCCGCGTGGCCCTGGAGTTCCTCAACCTCCTGCCGGACTTGCTGCCGGCCATTCGCGAGAACGGCCGCTACTTGCGCCGCCGGCTCCAGGCCCTGGTCGAGAAGTACGAGTTTGCTCGCGAAGTCCGGGGGGAGGGCCTGATGGTGGCGCTGGATCTGACCATTCCGGCCAAGCCCTTCGTGCTTCAGGCCATGGAGCGAGGCTTGCTGATCAATTCCACCCACGAGACGGTGTTGCGATTTTTGCCGCCCTACATCATTGAGCAGAAGGAGATAGGGCGGTTAGTTGAGACCCTGGATCAACTGTTCGCGCGGTCGGTGGCACCACCCGAGAGTGGTGGGGATGCCGCAAAGCCCCTCTGAGGGCCGCCCGTAAACCGTTGCACAACATGTTACAATAGGTCTTGACATAGGCCCAAGATGTTGTATGATGGCCTCCGCGTCTCACAAGTAGGACAGGCATTCTTGCCTGTCACCTGGAGGTTCCCCATGGGCCAGATTACCGTCGATCTGACAGCAAAGCTCGCCGAACTCGCCCACATCCCGTCGAGGCCCTTGGGCCTCACTTTCCCCCGCTACTTTACGCGTCCGCTCCCTGCTGGCGGCAACCCCTACGACGACATCGAGTGGGAGCGCCGCACGGCCTCCATCGGCAACGACAAGGGCGCAGTCATTTTCGAGCAGCACGAGGTCGAGGTGCCGCGCTCCTGGTCACAGATGGCCACCAATATCGTCGCCAGCAAATACTTCCACGGCAAGCTCGGAACCCCGGAGCGGGAATCGAGCGTTCGCCAGATCGTGCGCCGGGTGGTCGACACCATCACGGAATGGGGCCTGGGGGACGGTTACTTCGCCGCCCGCGCCGACGCCGAGAATTTCCGCGACGAGCTGGCCCACCTGATGCTCCACCAGAAGGCCTGCTTCAACTCCCCGGTGTGGTTCAACGTCGGGGTGCGCGAGGCCCGCGGCTACGGCTGGGCCTGGAACAAGGCCGCCGGCCAGGTCGAGGAACTCGAAAAGAACGCTCACCGCCCGCAGTGCTCGGCCTGCTTCATCGTCTCGGTGAAGGACTCTCTGGAGTCCATTCTCAACCTGGCCAAGACCGAGGGGATGCTGTTCAAGTGGGGATCGGGCACCGGCTCAAACCTCTCGGCGTTGCGCGAGGAGGACGCCGCGCTGTCGGGCGGGGGACGGGCCTCGGGGCCGCTTTCATTCATGAAGGGCTTCGACGCCTTCGCCGGCGTCATCAAGTCGGGAGGCAAGACCCGCCGGGCCGCCAAGATGGTGGTGCTCAACGTCGACCACCCCGACATCGAGAGCTTCATCTGGTGCAAGGCCCGGGAGGAGCGCAAGGCCTACACCCTGGTGGAGGCCGGCTACGACGCCTCCATCGACGGCGACGCCTACAGCTCCATCTTCTTCCAGAACGCCAACAATTCCGTGCGGGTCACCGACGACTTCATGCTGGCGATTCTGGATGACGGCGACTGGTGGACGCGCTCGGTGGTGAGCGGCCAGCCCAAGGACCGCTACAAGGCCCGCGACCTGCTGCGGCAGATGGCCGAGGCCACTCACCAGTGCGGCGATCCCGGCATGCAGTTCGACACCACCGTGAATCGCTGGCACCCCTGCAAGAACACCGCCCGGATCAACGCCTCCAACCCCTGCTCGGAGTACATGTTCCTGGATGACTCGGCCTGCAATCTCTCGTCGCTGAACCTGATGCGATTCATGGCCGGGGGCCATTTTGATGTGGAGGCCTTCCGGCACGCCGTCGACACCCTGATCGTGGCGCAGGAGATCATCGCCGGCAACGCCAGCTATCCGACCGAGAAGATCGCCGGGAATTCCCACAACTTCCGGCCGTTGGGGCTGGGCTACGCCAACCTGGGGGCGCTGCTGATGTCGATGGGAGTGCCCTACGACAGCGATGGGGGGCGCGACACCGCCGCGGCCATCACCGCCCTCATGTGCGGACAGGCCTACCTCACCAGCGCCCGCATCGCGGAGGCCGGCGCCGGCGCCATGGGGCCGTTCCCCGGCTACGACCTCAACCGCGAGCCGTTCCTGGACGTCATCCGCATGCACCGCGACGCGGTGGGCCGCATCGAGCGGAGCCACCTCAGCGAGGCCCTGGCGCGGGGCGCCCAGCAGTGCTGGGACGAAGCCTACGAGCTGGGCCGCCGCCACGGGTACCGCAACGCCCAGACCACCGTCATCGCCCCCACCGGCACCATCGGCTTCATGATGGATTGCGACACCACCGGCGTGGAGCCCGACCTGGCGCTGGTGAAGTACAAGAAGCTGGTGGGCGGCGGCGTCATCAAGATCGTCAACAACACCGTCCCGGCGGCCCTACTGAAGCTGGACTATTCCCCGGAGCAGGTCAGCGAAATGGTCACCTACATCGATTCGACCGGGACCATCGAAGGGGCGCCGCACCTCGAAGCCGGGCACCTGCCGGTGTTCGACTGCAGCTTCCGCCCCCAGAACGGGATACGGTCCATCCACTACCTGGGGCACTTGAAGATGATGGCCGCGGTGCAGCCGTTCATCTCCGGCGCCATCTCGAAGACCATCAACATGCCGGAGGAGTCCACGGTCGACGATATTGCGGAGGCCTACCTGGAGAGCTGGAAGCTGGGCCTGAAGGCGGTGGCCATTTACCGCGACAACTCCAAGCGGGTGCAGCCGCTGAGCGCCGCCAAGACCGCCACCAAGCCGGGAAGCGCCGCCTCGCCGCCGGCCGGGGTGGCCGCGCCGGTCGAGCGCATCGTCTACCAGCCGGTGCGGCGCAAGCTCCCCGACGAGCGCCGCTCCATCACCCACAAGTTCTCCGTGGCCAACCACGAGGGCTACCTCACGGTGGGAATGTACGAGGACGGCCAGCCCGGCGAAATCTTCATCCGCATGGCCAAGGCCGGCTCCACCATCTCGGGCCTGACCGACGTCTTCGCCACCGCCGTCTCCATGGCTTTGCAATACGGCGTGCCCCTGAAGGCCCTGGTGGACAAGTTCCTGCACGTGCGTTTCGAACCCTCCGGTTGGACCGGCAACCGGGACCTGCCCTACGCCAAGAGCGTGATGGATTACATCTTCCGGTGGCTGGGCATCAAGTTCCTGGGACCGGAATACCGCCACGTGGAGGCCGGCGACGCCCCCGAGCAACTGCGCCCCACCGAGATCGAGCCGCAGCAAAAGCTGGCCTTCAACCTGGCCATGGACGACTCCCCCACCTGCGCCGAGTGCGGCTCCATCATGACCCGCAATGGCAACTGTTACAAGTGCGGCAACTGCGGTTCTACCAGCGGCTGCAGCTGAGGGTATCAGCACCGCCTGGCGGAGGAGCTGGCACAACCCCTGCTTCATTGCCGCCGCAATGTCCACCGCAGGCGACAGCAGTCGCAATGGCTGCTGGCCTGTCCGCAGCGCTGACTTGAAGCGCTGCATGGCACGTAAGAAAGGCCAACTGCTGACGGCGGGCCAAGGGCATCCTACGGATTTGGAGTCGTCTTCGTTAGACTGAAGAATAGAGATCGGAGGCGAGCGGTGGGAATCGACGAGATCCTGATGCCGAAGCGCCAGGAGGTGCTCGCGATTGCAGCCCGCCATGGGGCGCGCAATGTTCGTGTGTTCGGATCGGTGGCGCGGGGCGACGCCCGCCCGGACAGCGACGTGGATCTTCTGGTGGAGATGGAGCCGGGACGCAGCCTGATGGACATGGGTGGTCTGCTGATGGACTTGCAGGATTTACTCGGGCGTGACGTCGACGTCACAGACCCGCAAGGCCTGCACTGGTACATCCGGGATCGCGTCCTGGCTGAGGCGATTCTGCTGTGAAAGACGACCGCGTCTATTTGCTCCACATCAGCGAGTGCATCGCCGACATCGAGGAGTTCACCAGCCAGGGAGAACACGAGTTTTTCAACGACAAGAGGACTCAGCTGGCAGTGTTGCGGAGCCTTCAGACTCTCGCGGAATCCAGCCAGCGCCTTTCTGCGGCCTCGAAGGACTCACGCCCGGAGGTGAACTGGCGCAAGATCGCAGGCTTCCGTAACATCCTGGTGCACGGATATCTCGCGCTGAACCTGAATCTGGTTTGGCAGATCATGCGGAGAGATTTGCCCGTTCTCAAGAGCGCCGTTGCGGCGATGCTGGAACGGCGGCTTTAAGAAACCTAAGGGCCTGTGACACAATAATCTGAACACAGTGGAACGGGGAACTGTTTTAGTCGCGTTGGTGATGGGGTGAGATCGTGTAATTCCAATCGGGGTGCACCTTGTGCCTGCGAAGATGAATACTTTCGTATTGCGAGGCGGTGACCTTCGCCCCGGTCTCGTAGTGTCGGGTGTCCAGAACGGCTTTCACTTTCAGCCCGCTGCGGGTCTTGGTGGCGCCGATGAGGTTCACGATGGTCTCGTAGTTGACCAACGGCCTGCCTTTCCAGTTCAGGCTGATGAAGGAGAACAGCCGGTGCTCGATCTTGTTCCACTTACTGGTTCCCGGCGGGTAATGACAAACGGTGATCGGAACTCCCATCTGGTCGGCCAACTGCTGCAGGTTCAGCTTCCAGGCGCGCACACCAGTCCCATTACTGCCTCCCGCGTCGGCGCAGATCAACAGGCGCTGGGCCATCGAATAGTTCTTGCGTCCATCCAGTTTCCACCAGCGGCGAATGCTTTCCACCGCGAACTCGGCGGTGTCGCGCGTCACCCCTACGCTCACGACCCCCCGGTCTCCCGCGATATCGTAAGCTCCATAGGGAATCCCTTTGCCCTTCTTCTTTGTGTCCACCGAAATCACGGGATCGGCCGTCCGCAGGAAAACCTTCACTCGCCGGTGAATGTAGCGGAACTGCGCATCCTGGTTGGGGTGTTGCGGACCTTCGCGGGTCTTCCGGTTGGCCTGCAGCGTATATCCCATCTGGTCCAGGTACCGCGCCACCGTCCTCTACGAGATCGGCTGTTCACGCCGCGTCAGTTCCTCTGCGATCACCCGGGTCGACTTGCTGGTCCATCGCAACAGGCTCATCGCATCCCCGGCCGTGGTCTCCTCCAGGATCTGCGTCAACGATGCCCGTTTGGCGGGGTCCACTTCCTCGACTTTCTTCCTCCCACCCCCGGCGTGCCGCACTCGGCCTTCGGGCGGCGCCACGAGCTTACGGTTCCCTTCCAACTGCTCTACCGCTTTGGTAATCGTGGTCCCCGACATCCCGGTCAACGCGGACAAACGACTAATCCCGCCCCTTCCCAGATCCAGTGCCTTGTCTGCCACGAACAGCCGGGCCTGAAACTCATTCAGCGTGCTGAACACTTTCAGCCACCGCCTTTCGGCTCTCGAAACAGGGCCGTTTCGGCGCTCCCGGGTGGACCTGATCATCCACCTTAGATTACGCTCAATTCAAACATTTGTCCAGCTTGTTGTTTCACAGCCCCTAAGGCGTTCTAAGCGTCGGCGGAAGAAACAAGTTCACATTACGTCAGCTACCGCGAGGCCCCTCGCCCCAACCTGCTCTACCAGAAGCTGCGGGCCATTGACCAGGCCGACAACGTGCTCATCATCCCGCACGCCCACGAGGCCGGTGACTGGAACTGGGCCAAACCCGCGGCGATTTCGACGGCGTGCTGCTGCGCCTGGCGGGTCTGACGCCCCAGACCCGCGTCACGGTGCGCGTTTCCTACCTCGAAATCGACGGGGTCGGGACCGGCGGCCAGCGCGGCCTGTGGAACGCCCCCGGGCCGCCTAACCGGAACCCCCTCCACCACATCAGCTTCCAGGCCGCCGACGTGACCGGCAAGCCGGGCCGCTTTGACCTGGCGCCTCACGCCGTGGTGCTGGCCCGCAAGATCTCGACCCCCGGCCAGTGGGACGTCTCGTTCCGGTATCGCCCCACCCGCGCCACCGCTGCCAATGACTATTACTATGTACGCGTGGTTCAGGTGGACGGCGAGACTGCCTGGACCAGCCCGGTCTTTGTAGGCCAGTAACATTCCGTCGAGGGGGGTATTTACTTGACTCAGGTAACTGTCAACACAGAGCCACGTGGGGCGGGCGCCTCGCCCGACCCCCTGGTCGGCCTGGCCGGGTTACGGAAAAGCCCGGAAAAGGCTGAATCCGTGGAGGCCCTGCTGTGTGGCCGCACCGGCCTTCTCACCACTCACCCTGCAGGACATCCTCTGCGTCTCGGCGGTTCATGCAGCGCTCCAAGGAACCGCCGAGACGCGGAGACGCAGAGAAAGCTTTGTCCAGTGCTCCCATTAGGCAGGCTGGGAAATCGTCAGGCGCGCCGGATCTCCGGGGTGCGTCGCCACGTTGCTGTGTGGTGCGACGTGGTGCTGTTTGCAACTGGTTGTGCGTCGTCCTAAAGTAGCCCCATTTTCGCTTTTGGTTGTCGATCGTCTGCCGGCCTCGTGATTCAGTCACACCGTTTGTCAAAATTTATCTCTTGTTGTTTCAGACATTTACCCTGACTGCCCCCGGATTTCCTTGCCCTGCCGATTTATCCTGGAATTGACAGAGTTTTTTACGGAGGGACCATGCCGGGAGGCAAAGCAGACTATCTGGAAGCCAAGATGCTCGACCACGTTCTGGGCGGAGGCGACTATACCCGTCCGGCCACGGTGTACCTGGCGCTGTCGACCACCACGCCGACCGACGCCGGCGGGATCACCGAGCCTTCGGGCGGGGCCTACGCCCGCCAGGCCATCACCAACAACACCACCAACTTTCCGGCGTCGACCGGGACCAACCCCACGGAAAAGAAGAACGGAACCATCGTCACCTACCCGGTGGCCACGGCCTCCTGGGGAACCATCGTGGGCTGGGCGCTGTTCGATGCTTCCACGGCCGGCAACATGCTGTACTGGGGCGATGTAACCCCCAGTAAGGCAGTGGGGGTCGACGACCAGCCCAAGTTTGCCGTGAACGGCCTGAAGATCACCGAGGACTGACATGCCCGACGTGGATCTGGCCGGACAAGGCAACGGCGCCGCCTCACCCTCCGGGGCCCTGGCGGTGAATATTGCTCTCGCCGCGACGGGGGGCGCCGCAGGCTCGGGGACGGCGCGAATCAACGGGCCGCTGGCCATGATCGGTCAGGGCGGCGGCCAGGCCTCCGGTCCGGGGACCTTGGGGGTGGCGCTCACCTTGCGGAACCATCCGGCGCCTTTCGGGTTCTTCACCGGCATCGCCCAGGGGAGGAGTACTGCTACCGGTTCTCTGACGCAGGCGCCCTCCCCGCTCGGCGTGGGCGTGTCGCTGAAGGGCTCCGCCGGGGGCCGGGCCGGCGCCCAGGCGCGGCTGGCGGCTCAGCTATCCTTCGCCGCCACGGGCTCGGCCCGGGCGGTTGCGCCCAGTGTCCGGCTGGCCGGGGTCCTGGCGCTGGTGGCCCGCGGCGCAGGCAGCAGCAGTAACTACGGCCGCTCCCAGCTCAACCGCCTCCTGGCCGGCGCGGCCTCCGGCCAAGCCTCGGCGTCCGGGGCGCTGACCACCTGACAGGCAGTAATGCCTCACCACTCACCCCTGCACGACATCCTCTGCGTCTCGGCGTCTCTGCGGTTCATTGCAGCGCTACAATCGAACCGCCGAGACGCGGAGACGCAGAGAAACCTTTATGGGGCGGTCCCCCGGGCGGCCCCCCTGGGCCGCAGCCGGGGGCGCCCTCTGGGCCCTGATCGGCTTGGCCGGGTTACGGCAAAGCCCCGAAAAGGCTGGCCAGGGGGCCAGCCGCGGCGCGGGGGCGCCGCCCCACATCGTGGCCACCATTCGACAATGGCAAAAGTATGCGGCATTACGCTTCAGCGTGCCGGCGTGGGCTTCAGCCGCTTCGGCCCACGCCTGGGTGGGGCGCCCACAGTTCGGCGAGCTGAAGCTCGCCCCGGCACGCTGAAGCGTGCGCCACAGGCAGTTGTTGCGCCTGGCCCGGCGCCGTCGTACAATGTGGTTTCGAGGAAGTCTCAATCCGCTGGAAACCGAAAGGAGCTGGATGCAACCGGTAAGGAGAGTCTGTCTAGCGCTGTTGGTGTTGGCCCTCCAGGCCACCCTGGTATTCGCGCAGGAAAAGAAGCTGCGCGAGCCCGATGTCATCTTTGTCCCCACCCCGCAGAATGTCGTGGATGAGATGCTGAAGCTCGCCAAGGTTCACAAGGGCGACGTACTCTACGACCTGGGCTGCGGCGACGGCCGCCTGGTGGTGACGGCGGCCAAGCAATTCGGAGTGCGCGCCGTCGGCATCGACATCAATCCGGAGCGGATCGCGGAATCCCAGGAGAACGCCAAGCAGGCCGGCGTGACCGATCGGGTCGTGTTCCGCAACGAGGACCTGTTCGAGGCCGACATCAAGGAAGCGACGGTGGTGACGCTGTACCTCTTGCAGTCACTTAACGTCAAGCTTCGCCCTAAGCTCTGGAAAGATCTCAAGCCGGGCACCCGGATTGTCTCCCACAGCTTCGATATGGGGGAGTGGAAGCCGGACAAGGAAATCGAAGTGGAAGGCCGCAAGGTCTACTTCTGGACCATCCCGGCCGACGCGGCTTCGCAGGCCAGATAGGCAGGCTCAGGCGCTGGTGAAGAGGCGGTTGGGCAGGCCTATTCCTGGCGTTCCCCCGCTCGAATGGTCTTGGCCGGAGCCGGCAGCAGCTTCTGGTAGGCTCGGCAATACTCCAGGTAGGCTGCGGCGTACTCTTTCTGGCCCTCCAGGAGATGATCGGCCTGGGTGGCCAGGGCGCGGGCCTGCTCGGTCTCCAGGCGCCCAATGCTGAGCGCGGTCTGGGACTCGATGGTGCTCCAGACCAGCCTCTGGATCTGCTCGATGAGACCTCCGCGCTGACGCGGCAGATACAGGGTAGGAATCAGGCGACTTTCCAGAAGCTGCGTCTCCAGGAACAGGGTTCCCAGCAACTGCCCCGGCGTGACAGCCTGGAGGGCGCCCCCGGAGGTGACCTCGGGGTCGGCCGGCGCGCCGGCTTCCGGCTGCGAAGTCGCCCCGCCGAGCCGGGCTGCTGCGGCTGCCTCGTCGTCGGACAGACTGCTGGCACGCGAGCGGGAGTGGATATGCGGATGGTGCGCCAGCTCGGACACTACGTCGGTAGCGATGGTCACCGCCAGGTCATTCACGGTCACCCCGAGGTTGGGCCGCAACGGTTCCACGATACCGAGATCCTGCTTTTCGAGCCAGTTGGCGAAGGCCGACAGATCCAGGCGCCCGTTGACCAGGGCCGGCAAGTTGGCAGTCTGGAGCATCGACGCGATCGAACTGATGCCACCCGGCAGTGGCAAGCTGACCGACAGGCTGGGAAAGGTGATGTCACCGATTCCCGTTGGAATGTCCAGGAGCGTAAACCCGGGTATGGTGAACCCCTGCCCGAAAAAGGCTGATCCCAGCGGCCTGACTTTGAACAGTTGCGCCAGCTGATTCAACCAGTTTGGAAGACTGGTCAGATCCGGCAGAGCGTCGACGCCGCCGAAGCGCGAGATCATCACGGCTCCAGGCAGGCTGGCCCTGGCCGCCGTGACCAGCTCGACTTGCAGGCGGTATCGGTTGCCCCTCTTCAATAGGACGTGGAAGCCGTCCTCGGCCCCCTCGATGACAAGTTCGGCGGCGCTCTTGAGCCCCAGGCCCACGCTAATGCCGAGCTGGCCGTTGGGGGGGAAGGGGAGCACGGTGCCGAGGTCAAAAGACACCTCCGGATCTATTTCGCCGGTCACTTTGTTTTCGTAGATGGTCTTAGCCATGACCAGAGTGGGATTGGCGGCGCCGTGGGTGATGTCCAGGAGCTTCAGCTCGACCGCCACTTCGGCCTGTCCGGGACCGACGGCCGCCAGGAAACCGCGGACGCCTACTACTGCGGTGATGTCGGCCGGCAGAACCGTCTTAAAGGGCGAGTCCGCCACTTGAAAATCGTTGTATCGAAGCACCGTGCCTCGGAACTTGCGCACCGGGACGATCCCGCTGGTGGCCGACTGCAGCCAGGCGCTGGCCGCGGCGCCGGCGTTGGAAGAGCAGGAAGTGGGCGGGGGCGGCACGACGTCGAATGGATCGGCCTCGCAGACGCCGGCCAGGGGAGCGTCGGCCGGGCCGAACCGGATGGTGCCGCCGGGCCGCGCGGTGGGTTGTGCCGTCGCCCGGGGCAGAACCACACCTGCCGCCAATACCGCCAGCAACAGCTTCGACGCGGATCGGCATTGGATCTGAGCTGGAACTGTTTTGTGTTTCATCGGGGAGTGTCCTCGGAGCAAAGATTTCGATCCGTGCGTGACAAATATATACCCCTCTCCCCTCCGGGTCAACCCGCGGCATGACGTGACCATCCCCTGCATCCTCTGCGTTCTCGGCGTCTCTACCGGTGAAGAGGCGCTGGCGCCTACCGTGCCCTCCGCCAGGCCCGGCCGGTGGCGTCGGCGGCGCGGATGGCGTCGGCGACCATCTCGGGGCCGACCTCGAAGGGCTCGTTGTGGATGGTTTCGCCGGCGGCGGTGGCGCGCGAGGCGATGCGGTCGAGCAGCTCCGGCGCCAGGTCCGTCAGGCCGATCTCGGCCAGGGTAACCGGCAGACCGATGTCGGTCGAGAACTCCAGCACCTCCTGAATCTGCGGCCGGGGCTTGCCTTCGAGCACCAGCTGGACCAGAGTCCCGTAGGCGACCTTCTCGCCGTGGAAGAAGCTGCGGCACGGCGGCGCCATGGTCAGGCCGTTGTGGACGGCGTGGGCCGCGGCCAGGCCGGAGGACTCAAAGCCCAGGCCGGAAAGCAGGGTGTTGGCTTCGACCAGGCGCTCCAGCGCCGGGGTGACGACCTGCATCTGGAGCGCCCGGCGGGCGTCGGCGCCGTCGTTGAGCAGCGTCCGGTAGCACAGCTCAGCCAGGGTCAGAGCGCTCTGGGTGGAGGCGCCGCCGCGCATGTTCTTGACGTTGCCCTCCACGCAGGTGCGGGCCTCGAACCAGGTGGCCAGGGCGTCGCCCATGCCGGCTACCAGGAGCCGCGCCGGGCTGCGGGCGATCACTTGGGTATCCACAAGCACCAGGTCGGGATTGCGGCGGTAGATGCGGTATTCCTGAAACTCGCCCTCGTCGGTGTAGATCACCGAGAGGGCGCTGCACGGAGCGTCGCTCGAAGCCACCGTGGGGCAATTCACCACCGGCAGGTTCAGGTCGCAGGCCACCGCCCGGGCGGCGTCGAGCACCTTGCCCCCGCCGGCCCCGAGGACGGTCCGGGCCTTCTGGTCGCGGGCCAGAGTCTTGACGCGCTCGATTTCTCGGGTCGAGCATTCGCCGCCAAAGCCAACGACGGTGTAGGGGATGCCGGCGTCGCCGAGGGCCCTGGCCCAGGCGTCGCTCAGCAGCGCGACAACGCTCTTGCTCGCCAGGATCAGGGCGGGACCTTCCAGGCCGAGGGTTTTCATTTCTTCGCCCAGGGCGGCGGTGGCGTTCTTGCCCTGGGTGTAGCGGCTGGGGGAGGAGAAGACCGAGAGCATGGGCGCGATACCTGCTACCTACGGCCCCGGACAGGCAGGAATGCCTGTGCTACTCGGCGCACCCGCGCAACTGGCGGTAGTGCTCCTCATCGTAGCAATAGGCGTCCGTCGGTGTGGTGGCCACCTCAAAGTAACTCTTGTGCTATTCTCATAGTTGCATATGAGGATTGTCAAGGAGAGTCCAGGCGCTGCTCCTCCCGACACCCGGCAGCACGCCCACGCCCTGATTGACCGCCTGCCCGAGACTCAGCTCTCGGCCCTGGTCGGTTTGCTCGAAACCATCGTCGATCCCGTCGCCGCCGCTCTTCGCGACGCGCCGCTGGACGACGAGCCGGAGAGTGAAGAAGAGAAGCAGGCCGTCGCCGAAGCCCGCCAGTGGCTGGAGCGTAACGGCGGCCGCGGTGTCCCGCATGAGGAGGCCATGCGGAGGCTCGGCTTGGAGTGAGGCAAGTCGAATGGACCGAGCCGTCGCTGGAAGACCTGGCAGCTCTCGATAAGACGGTCGCCCAACGCCTCAAGCGAGCCGTCGAGCGCTTCGGCGAAACCGGCGCCGGCAACGTCAAGAAGCTCCAAGGCATCGACCCGCCCGAGTACCGCTTGCGGGTCGGCGACTGGCGCGTCCGCTTTCACCAGGACCACGAGACGGTGCGCGTTCTCCGCGTCCGCAACCGCCGCGAGGCTTATCGCTGAGGTCCCGTTCCGCTCTCCGTAACCGCCATTTCCGTGCACCAGCTTGCTGCACCGCGGTGAAGACCTGAGGGCGAAGGTAGGGCCGGCATCCTGGTCGACGGCGTGACTCTCACGGTCTCTGCCTGCCGCCGGCGCCCCCCGCCGCCAGTTGCGGCCGCGACGTCTGAGCCTGCAAGTACGCCAGCAGGTCGGTGAACTCCTGCGGCGTGAGGCTTTCATCCAGGCCCTCGGGCATCAGCGATACCGGGGACTGCTTCATCGACCGGATCCGGCTGCGTGGAATCCGCACTTCGCCGTTGGGACCGGTGACCAGAACCACGGCGTCTCCGGAGCGGTTCCCCATCACGCCCGAGATCACGTCGTTGTCGGTTTCGACGCGGTAGATCTCGTGGCCGGGCACGAAGCTGGCGCTCGGGAACACGATGGCCTCCAGCAGATCGAAGCCGGAGCGGACAGCGCCCACGGCGGTCAGGTCGGGCCCCACGTGGCCGCCCTCGGTTCCGATGGTGTGACAGCTCGAGCAGGCGACCTTGGAGCCGAAGAAGATGCGCCGGCCGCGGTCGAGATCGCCGGCAGCAGTGAGCAGCGGTTCGAGCTTCCGCAGGCGATCGAGGCGCTCGCGCTGCTCGTCCCGGAAGCGCTCGAAGACAGGCTTGGCGGCGGCCTGGACGGGGGCCGGGTAGCGGCCCAGGAGCTGCTTGAGGCGGTCGAGGCCGATGCTGGAGGCCGCCGCCGGCGCCCGTCGCAGCACCTCGACCAGCGCTTGGCCGGCCACTTCGCTGGTCGAGTGCCGGAAGGCTTCGAGCAGCGCGGGCAGGATGAGGGGATCGGCCTTGGCCAGGTCGCGCTGCGACAGCGCCAGCAACTGCGGGTCGTCGAGGCGGGCGCGCCCCAGCACCTGGGCGGCCCCCTGCCGGAGCATGGCGTCGGTCGAGGGGTCGAGCAGCCGGGCCAGAAACTCGAGACGCTCCCGGTCCAGCTCAGGACGACGCTCGACCAGCGCCCCCAGGACCGCCACCCTCAGCTCGGCGGGCTCGGTGATTTTTTCGAGCCGGTCGTCGAGCCCCGCGATGCCGCGCGAGCGGATCAGCGACACCGCGCGGAGCCGCACCGGCAGGTCGCCGCTCTCGACCAGACGCCCGAGGGGTGTCAGCCACACCGCCGGAAAACCCTTGAGCGACGACTGCTCGATGACATCGAGCAGCAGGGAAGGCTGCCCGGCCACGATGGCCTGCACCTGCGGATCGGCGGCGAAGGCGACCAGGGCGGGCCGCACGGACTCCAGGCTGCCTGTCGGCGTCCGGAGAAAGCTCGTCCGGAGAAAGCCCGCCACCTCCCCGGCCCAGTCGGGATGATGCGAGACCACCCAGAGCGCCGCGTCGCGCACTTGCGGGTTCGGATCGCCCAGCAGGCGCGCCGCCAGCTTGCGGTCGAGCCGGTTGCCATCCATCTGGTCGAGCGCGATGAGCGCCGCCTTGCGCACCGCCGGATCCCGGTGACCCAGGCCGGTGAGCAGCGGCTGAGGCTGCCCAAGCTGGATCAGCGAGTAGATCATGGCGTGCTCAACGAAGCGGTCCTCCACGCCAGCGGTGGCCGCCAGCAGGCCGGAGACGGCGCGCGGGTCGCCGATCTGCCCCAGGGCCGTGGCCGCCTGCCGCCGGGCGGGCAACTCGTCGCTGCGGACCATCTCGAGCAGCCGGTCGACGGCCGCCCGGTCGCGCGCCATGCCGGCGGCCCGCGCCGCAGCCACGCGAACCTCGAAGCCAGTATCCTCCAGCGCCCTGCGAACCCCGGCCAGATCGCCTCTCTTCGCCAGCTCGAAGATCGCCGCGGCGCGGGTCTCCGCCGGGGGCCGGGTCCACCGCGCCGGCGCGGCCTCCCGCCGGACCCGGTAGATGCCGCCCTGGACCTCGGGCTTCGAGAGCCGGGAAACCGGGCACCCGTGAATGAACCAGCCGCCCGTATCCACTACCAAGAGGCTCCCATCGGCGGCCTGCATCACGTCGGTCGGGTGGAAGTCGGGGTCCGTCGAGGTGAGGAAGTCTTCATCTTCAGTGCGAAAGGTGGCCCCTTCGCGGGACATGCGGTGCCGCTGGACGCGGTGCGAATTGAAGTGGGTGCTGAAGAGGTTGCTGTGGAACCCGGCCCCCAGGCTTCCCCCGTCGTAGCGCAGCAGGCCCGAGGGGGCGATGCGGGCGAACTTGGTCATTACCGGCATCCAGTCGCCGGTGCGCTTGAACTCCACCGCCGTGGGGTGGGGCTTGGGGTACACGCCGCCTTCGACGAAGTGCAGCAGGGCGTCGCGCTGGCCGTCCTTGGGGTCGGTGAAGTAGGTCATGGTTCCGATCATTTCGCCCGACGGGGTGAAAACCACCTCCACGGGATTGTCGAAGCCCCCGCCGGCGAACGATTCCAGGCCCGTCCCGTCGGGCCGGCAGCGCCAGATGCGGGAGGCCTTGCCGGAGAGCACCGTCCCCTCTTTGGTCTTGATGTTGAACCCGTGGCGCCCGTCGGTGAGATAGAGCCACCCGTCGGGACCGAGGATCGGCCCATGCAGGCTGGCGGCGTTGGCCGACATCACCCACCCGGTGAGGACCACCTCCTTGCGGTCGGCGATGCCGTCATTATTAAGATCGTCGAAGCGCAGCAGGTCCGGGGGCGAGGCCACGTAGAGGCTTCCATTCAGCCACACGGCGCCGGCCGGCAAGGTGAGCCGGTCGGCAAACACCTTGCTGCGGTCGTACACGCCGTCGCCGTTGGTGTCTTCCAACAGGCGGATGCGGTAGTCCGGGTTGGCGGCCATCTGCTTGTTGTTGAGGGTGTGGCCGGAGGACTCGCACAGGAACATCCGCCCGCGATCGTCGAGGGTCCCTAGCATCGGGTAAGACACCAGGGGCGGGCCGGCGACCTTTTCGACGCGAAATCCCTCCGTCACGCGAATGGCCGCCAGCCCCCTGGGGGCCTCGCGGGGCGTCCCGCGCCAGACGACCACAACCCCGGCCGCGCCCACCAGGGCCAAGCCCAGAGCGAAGAAGGTTCTCATCGGGACAGGCCCCGTTGCCAATTCAGAACCACTGTGGCGGCTGTGGCGGCGCCGGCGTCCGCCACCGAACAGATGAAGAGAAACCTCTGGCCACCAGCGTCGACGCCGTACTGGGTTGTCTCACGAGGCACTAAGGGTCTGGCGCAGGTCTCGAACAGGACCTGGGGGGCGCCGGCCTCGAAGACCTCCCCCAGCTTCACCGGCGCCGCCATCAATTTCACGTCGGGCGACCGGAAGAACAGTTCCTTGCCGTCGGACCGCCATCTGGGCTCCGAGCCTCCCTGGGTCGAAACCTGGAACTTGGCGCCGGAGGGCGGGAAGGCCTGGACATACACTTCCTTGCGACCGGTCTCGTTGGAAACGTAGGCGAACCAGCGCGGCGGGAGCCCAGGCGCAAACTGTCCCAGCCTCTCTTCGTAGCCGGCGTTGAGAAGAGGTTTCGGCTGGCGATCCCCCCCGGTCCCGGTTTTCAGCACCCAAAGGTCGATGTCAACGGTGGAACGATCCTGCTCAAACAGCAAATACTGCCCGTCGGCCGACCAGTCGACGCCGAAGGCGCCGTTTCCCGGCGGCAGCGCCAGCAACGGCGTCACCTCACCAGCGCCGGTAGAAAGCTTCTGAAAAAGGTCGGCGCGAGATCCAGGCTGGCGGTTGGAGGTGAAAACCAGGCGACTCCCGTCCGGCGACCAGATCGGGAACCAGTTCAAGCCGGGACCGAAGGTCAGCCGGGAGGTCGCGCCGCGGGCCAGCTCCAGCACCCAGATGTCAAACGCCCCAGTCTGGAAATCCAGCAGTTCCAGGGCCAATCGCCGGCCGTCCGGGGAAAGCTGGGGGCGCATGGAAATGCCCGCCGGGCCTACGGCTTGGAGGCGTTTGCCGGCGCGGTCGAACCAGGCCGGTTGCTGTTGGGAAGCAAACCCGCCCCCGTAGACGAGTGTTTCCGGCGAGGTTTGGAAGCCGTCCGGGTTGGACGGCCCGACCGACGCCACCCCTTGTGCGAGTGGAACGGGATCGCCGCTCAGAGCCAGCTTGTCAGGGTCGAGAGGATGAGCCAGCAGCGTCTTTTCATTCACGTAAAGCAGGTAGCCCTTGTCGTTCCCGGAGCCGGCGACGAACACCGAACTGGAGTTCACCGGGAGCAGCAACCGGGCAGGCGTGGCGTCGAGGGACCCAACGAAGACGGCGTTTTTTCCGGGCTGGTTGCTGCGTGACCAAAAGAGGAAGCGCCGGCCGTCTGGAAGGAAGCTGGGCCAGCGGTGGGAGTTCTCCTGGCGGCTCGGATCGAGCTTGGTGACCGGCGCCGGCTCGCCGCCTGCGGATGACACCTGGTACAGGGGGCTCTGCACGTTGGGCGAAAACACAATCGTGCCGTCGCGATTCCAGGCCCCGCCTCTCCCAATTTGAGCGTCGCAAAGGGTCTGGGCGGGGCCGCCCGCCAGGGCGATTTTCTTCAGCTTCCCCTGGGCGAAGAAGGCGATGAAGCGGCCGTCGGGTGACCAAAAGGGGAACTCGGCGTCGTCGCTGCCGGCGAGCGGCTGGGCCGAAACCGAATCCAGCGGGCGAAGCCAAAGCTGCCGACGTCCCTCCGTGATCGCCGCCAGCACCAGCTTCGACCCATCGGGAGAAGGCGCCGGCGGAGTGGTGAAGACGCTTTTCTCCGGCGCGGTGAGCGTGAACCGCACCGGGCGGGTGACGGTGGCGGACGCCGGACGGCGGAAGTAGGCGACGACGAACGGGAGGCCGGCCAGCAACACGACGGCGGCGGCGAGCCAGGGGAGGCGGGATGAGGGGAGGAGGGGATGAGGGGATGAGGGGAAAGGCGCGGCGGCCCACTGGATCTCGGCGCCCAAATCCATTGCCGACTGCCAGCGCTGGTCGGGATCCTTGGCCAGGCACCTCCGGACCACGCGATCGAGCGAGGGATTCTCCAGGGGCGGCGGCGCGGTCCCGAGGATCGACGCCACCAGGCTGGTATGGGTGGCGCCCGAGAATGCCTTCTGCCCCGTGATCATCTCGTAGATCACAGCCCCGAAGGAGAAGATATCCGTTCGACCGTCGACTTCCCTGCCCTCGATCTGCTCCGGGGCCATGTACTGGAAGGTGCCCAGGATGGTCCCCTTCTGGGTCAGGGCCAGCGAAAGCGTGGCATCTCCCGGCGACGCCGGTGACTGGAACTTGGCCAGGCCGAAGTCCAATAGCTTGGCCCCCGTCCTGGTGAGCATGATGTTGGCGGGCTTGAGGTCGCGGTGGAACACGCCCTGTCGATGCGCCTGGCCGAGGGCGTCGGCGACCTGGGTCGCGAAGCGGAGGGCCTGTTGGAGGGGCAGTGGACCGCGGCCCAGGCGGGCTGCCAGGGTCTCGCCCTCCAGGTACTCCATGACCATGAAGTCGATATCCCCCTCGCGGCCGATGTCGTGGAGCACGCAGATGTGGGGATGATTCAGGCTGGAGACGGCCCGGGCCTCCCGCTCGAAGCGCTGGCGAGCCTCGGGGTGATTCGCCACGTGCGCCGGAAGAACTTTGATCGCCACCGTCCGGTCCAGGCGCGTGTCCCGCGCCCGGTAGACCTCACCCATGCCACCGGCGCCGATGGGCGCATTAATCTCGTAGGGGCCGAGGCGAGTGCCGGGGGCGAGTGTCATTTTTTCAGCCCCGCCGCCCAGTTCAGCACCACGTGGATCGGCGTGGGGGCTGCTTCTTCGACTGGCGTAGTCACCAGGAAGCGCTGCCCGTCGGCCGAAACGACATAACTGCTCGGGCCGGACACGGTGAACACAAAGGACACGGCCAACGCCCGCGTCGCAAACAGCGGTCTGGGGGAACCGGCCTCGAAGGGCCCAGAGGGCGCCCCGCCGGCCTTCACATCCACGGCCATGAGCGTGCGGTCGGGCGCCAGGTAAAACAGCTCCTTCCCGTCCCGCCGCCACTGCGCGTCGGTCCCCCCGTCAGTAGAGACCTGGTACATCCCGGCGCTCCCCGCCCCGGAGCCTTCCCGGAAGGGTTGGACGTAGACCTCCTGTCGTCCCGACGCGTTGGACTGGTAGGCGATCCAGCGCCCGTCCGGGGAGAAACGCGCCCAATTTTCAAAGAATGGGGTTTGGAGAAACGGGACAGGCTTGCGGTCTCCAGAGAGCGGCAGCAGCCACACGTCCCCGCCCTGTGTCGTATAGAGCAGGAATCGACCATCTGGAGACCAATCCGTGGGATATTTGCCTTCTCCCGACTTCAGAAGTAGTTCTTCATCGCCCGCCCCGCTCGACAACTTCTGGTACACGTTCATGAGCCCGTCCCGGCCGGACCCAAAGGCGATACGAGTCCCGTCCGGCGACCAGGCGGGAAAGGCATCGTTCGCAGGGTCGAAGGTGAATCGCGTGGTAGCGCCGCGCAAGAAGTCGAAGAGCCACAGGTCCGTGGACCCGGTCTGGGGATCCGCGCGCTCCACCACCAGCCGCTTCTGGTCCGGGGAAAGTTTCGGCGTGGAATAGCTGGCGGGGGAGCCGACCGGGCCCAATGCCTTGCCTGCCCGATCGAACCAGGCCAGTTGGGTCATCGGAGCGCCCCCGGTCCGATACGCGAGCACTCCATTGGCCGATACTGAAAAGAGCTTCAGGCTGGTTGGATTGGAGGTCCTGATCTGTTCCGCCAGCGCCACAACCTCGCCTGAGGTCTGAAGTCGATCGGCGTCGAACCGTTGTGCCAGCAGCGTTGCTTCGCGAACGAACAGCAGATAGCCTGGCGACGAATACATCGCTTGCGAGACTACGTTCAGGATTCGTTTCGGAGCCTTCGGTGTGTCCAGGGAAGCGGCGTAGATGCTGGTGTTCTCCGGCTGGCTGCTGGACGCCAGATACAGGAAGTGACGGCCATCCGGCAAAAAGTGGGGATGCATATGGCCCGTTTCCCCGCGAGCGCGGTCCAGCTCGGTGAGGGCTGTGGGTGTTCCCCCAGCCGCCGGCACGCGATAGAGAACGTCACCCAGGCTGCGCGAGGTGACGATCACCCCGTCGCGGTTCCAGGCGCTGCCGCCCGCCCCAAAACCGTCCGCAATGGTCTGAGGGGGACCTCCCGTGACATCGCTTTTCTTGAGCTTGCCCTGTGCCCCAAACCCAATGAAGCGGCTGTCCGCAGACCAGAAGGTGAAGGTGGCTCCCTCGGTCCCAGAGAGCGGCCGGGCGGCGAAGGAATCGAGCGGGCGGACATGGATGCGAATTTGACCGTCGTGCGCGCTGGCGCGGAAAGCCAGGAGTCGCCCGTCGGGCGAGATCGAGTGCGTGGCAACAAACGTGGACTTTTCCGGCGGCAGAATCGAGAACCGCACCGGCGCTGCTTCCTCCGCCGCCGGGCGGCGGAAGTAGGCGACGACGAACGGGAGG